>AMWB02040658.1_pt1 | contig 49030 bp, 37 predicted proteins | sample 200311 | NCBI WGS metagenome assembly AMWB02 (sample SAMN02737377, study PRJNA173069) | bioreactor metagenome | biome: anode biofilm in microbial fuel cells | place: USA: California | collected 2010-12-16
AAGAGGCAGGCGGGGTCCACCCGCCTGCCTTTTCTGTCTCTTCGAATTAGCCCTGCAGCCGCGACGACTGATCAGCACATGGCCACAAACTTCTGCCTCTGCGCATACTCTCCGTAGGCCATATCTTCATCCTGAATGTGCCGGGCTACCCAATCCAGCAGATACGCCAGCATCTCTTGTGGCGTCCCGGCGTTCCCCTGAAGGAACTGATGATAACGCGCCCGCACTTCTGCCACCAGCTTCTCATGCGTCCGCTTGTGCTCCTCCAGACCCGGGAACCCGATCGACTGCATGAACTCTTCCTCGTCCCTGAAGTGGTCGACCGTATGACCGATCAGCCGCTCGACCATGGGCTTTAGTTTCTCAGCCCGACGACCGCGTTTGATCGCGTCATGCAGGTCATTGACCATCTCCACCAACTCGCAGTGTTGGTAGTCCATTTCCAACACGCCCACCGACAGCTTCTGATTCCAGTGTAGCAACGACATGGTGCCTCCCCGCTAAGCGGCTGGGACCGACGGTTCTCTGTTTCTTTGCCCGGATTCGTTCCCCGTCCACCCCCCGGTAGCTTCTGACTATATCGGCAAAATCCGCCGGTAAGCCCCGAGCGGTCCCCCTGCTCCTCCCCAAAAACCCGTCAACATAGGTTCGGTTGGTAAAAACTTGCGCAGTCCCCCGACCCCGTGCCCCCGGTTACCCCCCGGTCTCCGCCGATTCCTGTGCCCCAGGTCGCTCTTTCTCATGCCGTATCTGCCACAAACGCCAGTACGTGTAGATCACCGGTATGATCTCCAGCGTCAGAAAGGTCGAGCTGATCAGCCCCCCTACCATCGGCGCCGCAATCCGCTTCATGACATCCGCTCCGCTTCCCGTCGCCCACAACAGCGGCACCAGGCCGATCATGGTTGTCGCCACCGTCATCAGCTTCGGGCGGACCCGCATGACCGTCCCCTCCATGTGCGCCCAGATGATATCGTTCAGATCGCGAATCTTCCCCGCCTTCTTCCGTTTCTCGTACGCGTGATCCAGATACAGAATCATCACGATCCCGGTCTCCGTGGCCAGCCCTACCAGTGCGATGATCCCCACCAGCGTCGCCGTCGAATAATTGTACCCCAGGAAATACATCAGCCAGATACTTCCCACCAGCGCGAACGGCACCGAGGCCAACACGATCAGCGTCTCGGTGATATTCCGGAAATTCAACCACAACAGGATCACCACTAACAGCAGCGTGATCGGAATCACCACTTTCATCCGCCTGGCCATCAGTTCCAGCAGTTCATACTGGCCGGTCCATTTCAGATGATACCCCGACGGCAGCGTCACTTCTCTGGCCACCACCTGCTTCGCTTCATCCACATATCCCCCGATATCCCGCTGGTTCTGGTCCATATCCACGTACACGTATCCGACCAGCATCCCGTTTTCGTCCCGAAGCATGGGCGGGCCCGAGGCGATCTTTATTTCCGCAATCTGTCCCAGCGGCACATGCGCCCTCCCCTGCGGCATCTCGAACCGACTGCCGCTCCCGGCCGGCTGCGCCTTGCGGTTCGCCATTCCCCCGCCCATCCCGCCTGCTCCTCCCGGCAGGGAGCTTCCGCTTCCTCCCATCCCCTCCATCTGCGCCCAGACCTGCGCGTCAACCAGCGGATCACCACTCGCCAGCATCGGCGAACCGGTGACCATCGAACTGGCGCCGAACACTCCCTCCCCGATTTCATTTGTCGCTTCCGCCCGCGCCGGCAGCGGCACTTCGATCGCTTTCAGCTTCTCGACATCATCCCGCAAATCGCGCGGATACCGCAGATTGATCGAGAACCGGCTCCTCCCCTCCACCGTCACCGTCAGCGGCATACCGCCGATCGCCGCCTCGATCACCTCCTGCACCTCCCCCATGCTCAGCCCGTACCGCGCAATCGCCGCCCGGTCCGGAATGATATCCACATAGAACCCGCCCGTATTCCGATCCGAGTACACGCTCCGCGTTCCCGGTATCTTCGACAGCGACCGCTCCAACTGCTGCCCGATCTGCTCGATCTCGTTCAGATCATCGCCGAAAATCTTCACTCCGATCGGCGTCCGAATCCCTGTCGACAGCATGTCGATCCGCGTTTTAATCGGCATCGTCCAGGCGTTCGTCCAACCCGGCATCTGCATGGCGTCATCGAACCGCGCCACCAACTCCTTCCAGCTGATCGTCCGCTCCTCCGGCCAGATCGGCCGCAGCACGCTTTTCACCGCCTCCGGCGCCCAGCTCGAATACCACCGCGCCTCGGGCACTTTGCGCCACTCCTCAGGCGGCTTCAACTGCACCACCGTCTCCAGCATCGACAGCGGCGCCGGATCGGTCGCCGTCTCCGCCCTCCCCGCCTTGCCGTACACCGACAGTACTTCGGGGAACGACCGGATCACCCGATCCTGTATCTGCACATACTGTTTCGCCTGCTCGATCGAAATGTTCGGGAACGTCGTCGGCATGTACAGGATATCCCCCTCGTTCAGCGCCGGCATGAACTCCGAGCCGATTTTCGGCACCATCGGGATCGTCGCGATTATCGCCGCCAGCCCGATCGCGATCGTCGTCTTCGGATTCCGTAGCGCCACATACACGAACGGCTTGTACGCCGCGATCAGAAATCTCGACACCGGATGTTCCCCCTCGTGCCGAATCTTCCCCCGGATCAGAAGCGTCATCAGCGCCGGCGCCACCGTCACCGCCGTCACCGCCGCGAAAAACATGGCGAATGTTTTCGTCCAGGCCAGGGGCGAGAACAGTTTCCCCGCCTGTCCGGTCAGCGCGAAAATCGGCAGAAAGGCAATCGTGATGATCAACAGCGAATAGAAGATCGCCGGCCCGACTTCCTTGGCCGCCTCGATGATGACTTCCGTGCGATCCCGCTTCCCCGCTCGCTCCAGCCGCTTGTGCGCGTTCTCCACCAGCACGATACTGGCGTCCACCATCGCCCCGATCGCAATCGCGATCCCGCCCAGGCTCATGATATTGGAATTGATCCCCAGCAAATACATCGGGATAAAGGCCAGCGCCACCGCCAGCGGCAGCGTGATAATCGGCACCAGCGAACTGCCGAAGTGCAGCAGAAAAATGATAATCACCGCCGCCACCACGATCCCCTCTTCGATCAGGCTGTTCTTCAGCGTGTGAATCGCCCGTGTGATTAAATTGGACCGATCGTACACCGGCCGAATCTCCACCCCCGACGGCAACCCCGGCTTCAGCTCTTCGATTTTTGCCTTCACCCGCTCGATCACGTCGAGCGCGTTTTCGCCGAACCGCATGATCACGATCCCGCCGACCGCCTCCCCTTCGCCGTCCAGTTCCCCCAGCCCCCTGCGAATCTCCGGCCCGAGACTCACCTTCGCCACATTCCCCAGCAGGATCGGCGTGCCATCGCTCGATGCTCCCAGACTAATCTCCCGCAGCGCGCTCAAATCCTGCACGTATCCGCGCCCCCGCACGTAATACTCGCGCCCCGTCATTTCGATCACCCGCCCCCCCACATCGTTGTTGCTTGCGCGAATCGCCCGGCTCACCTCGGTGATCGACAAGCCGTACGCTTTGAGCTTTGCGGGCTCAACCTCGACTTGATACTGCTTCTGATACCCCCCGATCGTCGCCACCTCCGCCACTCCCGGCACCGATGACAGCGCATACCGAAGATTGAAATCCTGATACGTCCGCAGCTCCGCCAGGTCGTGCCTCTTGGTCGTGTCCACCAGCGCATACTGGTACACCCAGCCCACCGAGGTGGCGTCCGGCCCCAGCGTCGCCGTCACTCCCGATGGCAACTTTCCCTCAATCTGCTTGAGATACTCCATCACGCGGCTGCGCGCCCAGTAGATATCCGTGCCGTCCTCGAAAATGACATACACGAACGACATCCCGAACATGGAATACCCCCGCACCGCGCTCACCTTCGGCGCCGCCAAGAGCGCCGTCACCATCGGATAGGTGATCTGATCCTCCACCAGATCGGGACTCCGCCCCATCCATTCCGTGTAGAGAATCACCTGCGTGTCGGACAGGTCGGGGATGGCATCCAGCGGCACGCTCGTCATGGAGTACCAGGCCCCCACGAACGCAAACAGCGCCGCCACCAAGATCACCACCCGGTTGCGCGCCGAATAGTCGATAATGCGACTGATCATTCGTCCACCGCCGCTCAGTGCGAGTGCTCCGCTTCGCCGCTCGTACTCATGCCGGAAATCGCCGCCTGCAGACGGCTCTCCGAGTCGATCAGGAAATTCGCGCTCGTCACCACCGTGTCCCCGGCGGCTACGCCGCTGACGATCTCGCTGTGCGTGTCCCCTCGGTATCCCAGCCGTACCTGCCTCGGCTCGAAGTGGGTCCCGCCGCGCACCACGAACACGTACTGAACTGTGCCACCATCCATGATCGCGTCATTCGGCACCGCCGACACCGCTGTCCCGGCCCGCTCCAGCATGATCTCCGCGAACATCCCGGGTTTCAGCTTCATATCCTGATTCGCAAAACGGAGTCGCGCCTTGATGGTTCGCGTTTGTTCCGACACCGTCGGATACACATACTGGATACTTCCTTCGAATGTTTCCCCCGGATACGCGATTACCGTCATGGTGCCATGCAGACCCGTCCGCACCGCCGGCATGTCCTGTTCGTAAACGTCCGCCAGCACCCAGACCGTGCCCAGGTCGGCGATCCGAAACAACGCCTGCTCCGGTCCCACGTACTGCCCCGCCTCCACGTTCTTCTCCAGCACATACCCGGCAACCGGACTCTTGATCACCAGTTCCGAGATCGCGGTTCCTTCTCGTTCGAGGCGGCCGATCTCTTCATCCGGCACCCCCAGCAAGCGTAACCGTTGTCCCGAGGCTTCCAGAATCTGCCCGCGCGTCGCCGTCAGCGCCACGTCCACCGCCGCTCGCTTGGCGGCCTGTTGCGCCGCCACGTATTCCTGTTCTGCCTGATACAGCTCCTGGCTGTACACCGTCAGCAACGGCTCCCCTTTCGTCACCGCCTGCCCGGTCTGGTCCACCTGCAGTGTCCGCACCCACCCCGCGAACCGGACACTGATCGTCGCCAGCTTCTCCTCATCCGGCGTCACATACCCGGTCAGCCGCAACCCGCCGGTGACGGTCCGATTCTCCACGGTTCCGGTTCTGATCCCGATTAACTGCAGTCGCTTCGGCTCGATCGTCAGCGCCACCAGTCCCGGTACATTGCCGTTGGTCATGGTCCCCGCGTCCTGACCGGTGTGCCCTGCCGCCGCGTCATCCTGTACCAGCTCCAGATGCATCCCGCACACCGGGCACTTCCCCGGCGTATCGGCAACAACCTGCAAGTCCATCGGGCACTGATACTGACCCGGCTTCGCCACCGGGACCGCTTCCAGGTTCATGCCGCACTTACTGCACTCGCCCATCGTATCCGACACGATCTCCGGACACATCGAGCAGTAAAACTTCGTTGCGTGCGACTCCCCATGACGCATGGTGTCGTCTGCGCCGGCCTTCGTCGACGAATCCGTCGCGATCGGCACCAGATCCATGCCGCAAATCGGGCACTCCCCCGGCTGGCTGCTCACATAGGTCGGATGCATGGGACAATGATACTGCGTCGCTCCTCCCGACACCGTCGACCACGGCGTGGCGCCGATGAAACTCAGCAGCATCACCAGCGCAAACAGCGACATGGCGCCGAGAATAAACCAGCGCACGATTCCGGCCGTTCGCACGAACCGGGGCGGCGCCTCTTCTCCTTCCGGCATCGGCTCATGCCCATGCTCGTCTGTCGGCTGCATCGATTCGCTCATCTCACTTCTCTCCGCTCTTCCCGTCCGCCGTCCGGATCGGTTGATTCAGGTACCTGCCCGCCTCGGCCATCGTCCGCGCCAGCAGCCGCTTCTGTTCGAGAAGCGTCAGGCGGTCCCGGGTGATCGCCAGCGCATAGTTCAGCACCGTTGTCAGGGCCGTGCGATTGGTGGTATATCCGGCCAGTGCGCCCCGAAAGGCGTCCTCCGAGGCCGGGAGTATTCGATTTTCATACAGACTGACGTTGTCGTAGTAATGCAGCGCATGCAGATGCAGCGCGCTCAACTCCGCCTGAACATCGCGCCAGAGCTGCGCTTCTTCCGATACGCTGCTGGCCTGCATGGCCGTCATCGACTTCGCCATCTTCCGTTGCGCCCGCCCCGAAAACAACGGCAGCGACAACGTCGCCTGAACACTCACCATGTCCTCGAGCGGCATGTCGGCGCTCCCCCGCACGCCGTACTCCGCCGACAGCCCCAGCATCGGCCAGCTCATCCGTTGGGCGGCCTGCGAGGAGAACCGGTACGCTTCCGCCTGATGTTTCAGTTTCGCCAATGGCGGATACGACTCGCGCGCTTCCGCCAGCCATGACTCCGGTGACGGCGGCAGGCTGTCCCACACCGGCTCGGCCAGTATCCCGATCGGCGCGAGCGGCTCGATTCCCCGCAGCGCGTTCAGACGGAATCCGCTCTCCTGCGCGTCCGACTCCGCCATCACCAACTGCGCCTGCAATCGCCATTGCTCCGCCTGCGCCGCCAGCAACTCATCCTGCGCCGCCTGATTCACCGTCAGCTTCGCCCGCGTCGATCCCACCACCTGATCCAGCAGTTCGTACTGGGCCGCCAGTTGCGTTACTGCCTGCCGACGGTAATACAGGTCGGCGTACGCCGTCGTCGCCGCTGCCACCAACTCCCGCCGCATGCTCTCGGCGTCGTCACCGCTCGTCGCCGCTTCCGCTCTTGCCGCCTTCGCGGCCAGGCCCTTCTGCCCGGCATACGGAATCGACTGGCTCAGCCCGATCGTCTTCATCGTCATCATGTCCCGATCGAACTTCAGCGAGGTCGGAAGATTCGCCACACCCAGCATCAACATCGGATCATCCCATGCCCCCGCGGGACCGCTCCGATATTGCGCTGCCTCTGCCATGTAGCGCATCGCCGCCAGGCGATCATTCTGTGCCACCACTTGCCGGACTACGTCATCGAGAAGCACACTGTCCGGCGACTCGCCGAAAGCAGTTGACCCGATAAGCACGACTACGGCCATAGCCAGACCGCATTTCCGCATAAGCGTATTACCACACATAGTACCACCGTCGATGGCAATCCTCGTGCCATCCCCGACAGATTGGCTATATGGTTGTGAATCAATAAATTATGAGTTCGGCGCGACGGTCACGATCCCGCTCCCGTAAGACTATTCTTGACCAGTGAAGAATATTCTACAGCCCGATGAGACGAGCACCACAATCACGCCCCTCATTCGGACTCGGAATCGGTCTCGGTCATCCCGTACTTCTTCATGCGGTAGATCAGAACGTGGCGCGGAATCTTCAGATACTCAGCCGCTTTGGATCGGTTCCAGCCGCACCGCTCCAGCGCGTCAAGCACCAGTTGTCTTTCCGCCTCGTGAAAGGTCAGGTGTCCCCCCTGTTCGTTTCGGTTGCGCGCCGCGCGGTGACCAGAGGCGAACTCTTCCGGAAGGTCTCCCACATCGAGCGTATCCCCTTTGCGGAGGATCACCATCCGCTCGACCAAATTCTCCAGCTCCCGAATATTCCCCGGCCAATCGTACTGCACCAGACGATCCGTCAGTCCCTCGCTCAGCGTGAGTTCCCGGTCGCCGGCGTACTGGGCGACAAAACTCCTCGCCAGGATCAGTATGTCCTCACGCCGCTCCCGGAGCGGCGGCAAATGCAACGGGATCACATTGAGCCGATAATACAGATCCTCTCGAAACGACCGATTCGCCACTCGTTCTTTCAGATTCACGTTGCTCGCCGCGATCAGTCGCACGTCGATTTCGACCTGCCGCTCGCTTCCCACCGGATCGATCACCCGTTCCTGAATCGCCCGAAGCAGCTTCGCCTGCAACTCGATACTCAGCTCACTGATCTCGTCCAACAGCAGCGTCCCACCGGCCGCCAGTTCGAACCGCCCCCGCTTGTCCTTCACCGCCCCGGTGAACGCCCCGCGCCTATGGCCGAACAGCTCCGACTCCAGCAACTCCTTCGGTATCGCCGCGCAGTTCACCGCCACGAATGGTCCCGTCGCCCGAAGACTCCGCATGTGAATTTCCCGCGCCACCAGCTCCTTGCCCGTTCCGGACTCGCCCGTCACCAGCACCGTGGCCTCCGTCGGCGCGATCTTGTCGATCATTGCCAGGACCTCGCGAAACGCCTGCGACACCCCCACCATCGGCTTCGCCCGTTTCTGCGACCGCAACTGCTCCCTGAGCTGCTTGTTCTCTTCTTCGAGCGTCCGGAACTTCACGGCCTGTTCGATCGCCACGAACAACTGGTCATCCTCGAACGGCTTGGTCAAGTAATCGAACGCCCCCAGCTTCACCGCCTCCACCGCCTGCGGCACCGCCGCGAACGCCGTCATCAGGATAATCTCGATATCCGCCTGGGCCTTCCGCGCCTCGGCCAGCAGCTCCAGCCCGGTCATTCCCGGCATCTTCATATCGGACAGCAACAGATCGTATCTCCCCCGCTTCAACTCGAACAGCGCCTCCTCGCCGTTCCCCACCGCCGTCACGTCATACCCCCGCTGCTTCAGCTTGAACTGAATTACCCGACGAAGCGCCGCATCATCATCCGCCAGCAATATCCTCATCGCTTCCCCCCGGCCACCGGCAGCTCAACCGTCATTGTCGTCCCCTCACCGGTCTTGCTCACACACTCGATCCGCCCGCCGTGGTTCTCGACAATCCCTTTCACGATCGACAACCCCAACCCCGTCCCACTCCCCTTGGTCGTAAAGAACGGCTCGAACATCTTCGCCACCTGATCCGGCGCTATGCCCTTCCCGTTGTCCTGCACCGTCAGTCTCCCCGTCCCGTCCGCTTGGCGCGCGATCCCGATCACGATCTCAGCGCCCCGCGGCGAGGCCTCTAAACCGTTTAAGACCAGATTCAGAATCACCTGGTGCATCTGTTCCCGATCGACACTCACCACAACACTCTCCGACTCCACCACCCGCACCGTCACCCCCATCGCCTCCGCCTGCGGATTCAACTGCCGCACCGCCGCTCCCACCAGCGTCCCCAACTCCGTGTCCTCTTTTCGCATCTCGCGCGGACGTCCGAACTCCAGGAAATCCCGCACCGTGCCGTCGATCCTGCGAATCTCCCCCGCCGCAATCGCGCGAAACTCCGCCCGATCCTTTTCCGGCACCGCGGGGTCACTCAGGATCTCCAGCGCCCCTTTGATCGAGGCCAGCGGATTCTTGATCTCGTGCGCCACCCCCGCCGCCATCTGCCCCAGCGCGGACAGATGCTGGCTCCGTTCCAGCCGACGTTCCGTCTCGAGCTGCATCCGCCGCACACGGCTGTCCCGGTCGATCAACGCCCCCACCAGTATCCCGATCGCGAAATAGAAAAAGATCTCCACGAACTCCTGCGACAGATTCACCCCGTGTCCCCCCGCTCCGAACAGATACGGGATAATCAAAAGCGAGATGAAGCTCGCTGCCAGCACCCCACCCCGCAATCCGAACCAGGCCGCCGCGATCGCAATCGGGATATAGCAGAACCGGCTGTGCACCGCATGCACCCATGCCGAATGCCCAAACAGAAACTCCAGCACCCAGCCGTAGTGAATCCCCACCGTCAGCGCGATCGTCAGCCCCAGCGTCAGCAACTTCAGATTCCGTTCCCGCGCGCTCATCAACCTGTTTCCCACAATCTGCCCGGACATCGTTGGCCTCAAACCTTCCGCCCACCTGCTCACATCCCACCACCCGTGACATCGTCACCCACTGTAGAATATTCTACACTAATAAACAAAATTGGCCAAAAGATATCTGCCGCGACCCGACGCCAACATCTTATTCCGCTGATCTATAACGACTTACCTTTCGCTCCCCGCCGGCACATCACTTGATATTCCCCCAAACAGACAGAACAGACAATCGATTTACAAGGAGTACTCTTTCTTATGAAGAAGCTCGCTTTGATTTCCCTGGCCACGCTTGTGCTGGCCACCCTGTCGTTCGCCGCCGACCCGGAAAAGCCGGCCGCATCGGAGAAACCGAAAGAACTGAAGCCGCAGTCCCTCTGCCCCGTGATGGGCAAGCCGATCGACTCTTCATCCTGGACCGACATCCAGGGCCAGCGCGTCTATCACTGTTGCCCCGGCTGCTCCAAGAAACTGAAAGCCGATCCGGACAAGTACTTCAAGGACGCTGCCGCGCAGGGGATTCTCTTTGAGAACATCCAGAAAACCTGCCCCGTTTCCGGCGAGGCGATCGACAAGGGCTCGTTCACCGACTTCGAGGGCCGCCGCATCTATTTCTGCTGTGATGCCTGCGCGCCGAAATTCCTGAAAGACCCGCAGAAGTTTCTGAAAGCGATGGACACACCCGCCGAACCGAAAACGGCACCATCCAAACCCGCCACCGGCCACGAAGGGCACAACCACTAGGCCGCACGGTGGCCCACCTGCTTGCAGGTGGGTTTGATGACTCGTTCGGTCGGGTCTTGCGCTCCGTTTCGGGGCGTGTGACCCGACCGCTCTCCCTTTCCTCTTGCACCGCTCCGCATCCTCACGCTATCTTATCGCAAAAACACCGGGAGTCCGCCCATGTTTTGTCCGCAGTGCAAAGCCGAATACAATCCGGGCATCGCCGTCTGTGCCGACTGCAGCGTCCGCCTGGTCGATGCGCTCCCGGCCGAGGGAGCTGAGGCCGAGTATGTCGAACTCGTCACCGTCTTTGTCACCTCCAACCAGTCCGAACTCCTGATCGCCAAGTCGCTTCTGGAGTCCGCGTCGATTGAGTACTTTGCCAAGGGGGATGCCGTCTCCGATCTGGTGGTCGGACGGCTCGGTTATAATCCGGCGATCGGCCCGGTCGAGCTGCAGGTGCATCCCGATGATGCCGAGGAGGCGCGCGCCGCGCTCGAGGACATGGAGGCCAACTTCTCCTCCCCCGATGAATTCACCGCCGGCTGCGAACACGACGAGTAGCCAACGCTTCCCTGCGTCGTCATTCCGAGGAGGCGTGCGCCTCGCACGCCGACGAGGAATCGGTCCACGCGCGAGTGAGCACAACTTGTGCGACTCTTGCATTGTCGCCATCGTCAGATTGTCACGTCGTCCGCCTGCGGCGAACTCCTCACAATGACGGCTTAGCGGGCTGCAGAGGCTGGGTGCAGCTCCGCCCGGCAGAAAAACGGCTGTTTTCTGAGCATGATTTGATTGGTGTTGTGTACGGACGTCGAAGCTTACTTGTTCTCGGGATCGCTGGACCACTTTGGGTCCAGCGTTACCAGTTTACCTCCTCGCCTTCGCGCGGGCCGCGGTCGGTGATCATCCGATCCGGGGTTCGGTTGAAGGACATTAGTGCCTCTATCAATGGCGACGGACAGGTAATCAGAGGGAAAGCCACTCCGAAACTGCGCGGGGGATTGGTGTAACTGGCTGAGGGAATACGACGGGGATGGATGAATTGTTGGATTGAGCCGCAGAGGAGCCGCCGAGCGAAGCGCTCAACGGCGCACACCTTAGGCAGGTGTGTTACCGGGTTACGGTCCACGGTTATTCGATGAATCGACGCGCTCTCACTTCATGCCATTGATGGGCCTGCCCGCCCTCTTTCTCATTGCCATATTCGCGCCACTCGTATACCATAATATCGATGTTCGGTTCATCCACCATCGATACTACACCGCAGAGGCAAGATGTAGCCGATTGCTCTCTTCCTGTGCCTGCGGCTCGTCCTGTCTATGTTCAGGTGGCGTAACCTTTATGACCACAGAAATCACTTGCATAGTACGGTGCAACACGTTAGATATCCACAATCACTCGCACCTGCAAACTGGACCGGATGCAGTTGGAAGCATGAAGCTCACGAGAACGATGTATTCAATCAATCTTCAGAGGTTTTCATCTCTTAGTGTTTAGGTGGGGTTATCAATTTTATGGAAAACGATCGTGCGTCAATTCTCGACGAGGCAATGAGGGCGCTCGCAAATGCTGAGACAGAGGAGGACTTCAACCACGCCGACGAACTGTGGCTTGAGTGTTATCGTAGCGAATTCGCCAACTTATCCCCAAATGATCAGATATGTGCGGCACGCTTCATCTGCGGCGCTCTGGGTAATCGAGACGACTGGGGCGAAATTCAAAGACTGGCCGCTCGTGGGCTTGCCATTTTGGCCACAATGCCCGAAGCAGACAAAGTGAGTGAAGCCAGACACCATGGGGCACTACTCAATTACCTTGCTGACGCTAAGCGCCAAGTGGGAGACCTGGACGAAGCCAAAGCACTTTATCTGCAGGCGACCGAGGTGGACGAGGATGCGGCGCGGGGTGCCTGGTGGAGCTTAACTAGGGTCGCGGTTGGGCAGAGGGCGGGTTTAGCTGAGTACATGAGCTATTTGGCCCGAGCGGTTTCAGCAGCAGACTTCTATGCCTGGGACTCCCGTGAGTTCGAAGAGAAGAGTGCGAGCTTGGAAGTGCCACTGTCTGCCATAGTGAACGGCTACCAAGCGTCTGAAGAGATGCGCACGCAATTGCTCGACATATGGACGACCTTTGAGCAGGAGTGGCGGAAATCCGATCCATCCAATTCAGCGCTTCATCGCCTCCGCACGATGGCTAACAAAGTGTTCAAGAAGGGATCCTGCTTCATCGCCACTGCCTGCTGCGAGCCCAGTCAACGTCAATTGGTCGTTGACCTTGTCGCCTTCCGAGAGTCAGTCCTGAGGAGGTCGGCCTCGGGACGCATTACCATCCTCGCTTACGAAGCCTGGTCGCCGCCAATTGCTCGCTTCATCGCCAAACGGGAATTCTTGAAGAAATTCGTGCGGAATGCTCTAGTGATTCCCGCCGCCAGCATTGCCCGAAAAGTGCTGAATCACAAGCATTGTGGCTGACACAGCCGAGCGATAGGCTGATTACTTCAGCCCGTCCAACTCCCGGGGAATGGGCTTTGAGTAAAGACGCTTCTCGTGTAAATCGGTGGCAGGACTCCATCAAAGAAAGAGGAGTCCGCCTAATATGCACCCTCGTATGAGAGAGTAGTGGAGATTTTCAGATGGCGAAGATTCAATCAGGTGATCGTTGCGCGGACTGCACCCACTGCCGGGTATGGCAATCCGATCACAAGAAAGCAACGTGCGATTTGTATAACGAACAAGGATTTCATCCGGATCGTCCCAGTCCGGTCAAATGCGTGGACAAGATGACGCGTAAGTATTGATGTATTTACACTAGTGCCTCTTCAATTCGCTACTCTTCGTAATACTGACGAACTACGACCATCACCGTGTGCCCCAGCGCTTGCGTTGGGTTGAGACTCTTGCGTTGCTGCGTAGCGGTAACACTCCTGCCCAAGGTGTGCGCCGGCGAGCACCTCGCTCGGCGGCTCTCTTCGGTGCCCCACAGCCGCCGTCCCGAGCACCGTCGAGGGATTGCTGTGGGTTCGTTGCGTTAGGAAACGATGTCCCGGTTCAACAACTATGCGTCGCACAGCAAGCTGTGCGCCACTGATATTGCGCTTTTCCCCTTCTCCCCCAACTACTTGGACCAATCCGCCCCGCAATTTCGCAGTGACTCTTCCTCTGATAACCGAATGCTCGGCGTTAGTAGGGACACTAATGTCTTTCGGAACGGCCCCGGAGCGGATGATCACCGGCCGCAGCCCGCCCGAAAGCGAGGAGGTAAACTGGTAACGCTGAACCCTTTGTGGTTTATCGATCCCGAGAACAAGTAAGCACAAAGCGTCCGTACACATCACCAATCTTTTTCGGAAGGCATCAGTCCCCCCCGGGGATGAAACGAAAACCGGCTAGGCGAAGAGCTTCTGGATCATGAACGCTTCGGCGAGCATGTACCCGGATTCGGAGCCGCGGACCTTGGCCAGCGCCCGAAGCACTTCCGGCGACCGCGGATGCGGGTCGGGACGCGCCTCGCCCCGATAGCTCTGCATCGCCAGAATCTTCGCCTCCAGATCGGCTTCGTCGATGTTCACGTAGAAGTTCGGCTCCCATTGCGCCGGGCGGAGATACCCGGTGCTGGAGGGCACCTCGCCGCAATAGAGCGGGATGTGCGACGCCACGCCGGGGCGCGTGGCCACCACCGCCGCCTCGTGGCAGTACTGGTGGTCGATATTGGTGCAGAAGCGGTGATGCGTGAAAATCGCGTCCGGCTTCACCGCGCCGATAATTTCCTCCAGCCAGTGGACCAGACTGAGCAGTGTGCTTTTGTCCATCTCGTTGTCCGGAAACTCACCGAGATGGATATCCGCAGGGCGCACGCCCAGCACACCCAGCGCCTGCACGCAATCGCCGCGTAAGGTGACCAGTTGCGCCTCTCGCTCCTGCTCCTCGTGGACATTCCGGCGGCTGTGAATGCCCGTATTGGAGATCGCCACATGCACGCGCGCGCCGGAGCGGGTGAGCCGATGCATGGTGGCGCCGGCGGCCAGCGTTTCATCATCAGGATGCGCGTAAAACGCCAGCACGGTCCCGTAATCGAGCATCATGGGGTCTCCTTCCTGTCCGGTATCCGCGTGATTCGCACGTCGGCCTCGATCTCATCGGCCCGCAGCGCCGGTCGGCTGAACTCGAACCGGAACCCGCCCGCCTCGATAAAGGCGTGTGGATATTCGCGCGCATCGAGCATGCGAATATGGTCGAACAGCTTCGCCAGATCGGGAATCTGATCGGTGATGGCACTCTCGGCGGGTTTGCGCCGCGTGAAGATGGTCACCTCGCCGTTCTGCGGTGTGGGGCTCGGCTCGGTAGTCACGATCTGGGCGATCATCTCGTAGACGATTGTCGCCACGCGCAGGTAGATCTCCTCGGCCAGGCCGTGCAGCGAGACGGGATGTTTCAGATAAACCGGCCCGGCATCCAGCTCCGCCACCATCCGGAGCGCCGTCACCACGGTCTCGGTGTGGCCGCGCGCGATCAGGTTCTGCAGCGGAGATCCGCCACGGCCGTAGGGAACATCGGTCTCGTGAAAGCAGACGCATTCGTAGCGATCGAATATCTCCGGCGGCACCTTGTGGCTCCAGTGCGGGAAGAACACGTAGCGCGGTTTGATCGAAGTCAGATGTTCCGGCGTCAGTTCATCCGGCGAGGAGATCAGATGCCAGTGTCCCGGCAGCGTCGGCGTGACGCGGTGGAACAGCTCGAGATTCCAGGGTCGGATCGTGGCGATGACGTAGTGAGGATCGTTCATAACAACTCCGCCGGGATGATAGCAGGTTCGCCGAGGTGAGGCAACATAGTTGCTGACGGCCCTTCGCGCCACAAACACAACAGGCGCGGTCGCCCGCGCCTGTTGTTTGTCACACACGATGTGAAGAACCGAAAGTGTATCCGGTCGATTTACTCGACAGACTCCAGTTCCACGCGACGGTTCTGTGCTTTTCCTTCGTCGGTACTGTTGTCGCCGATGAAGTACTTCGGATCTTCGCCGTATCCCTTCGAGGAGATCCGGCCGGCATCGACGCCCTTGCCCTTGAGGTAATCGGCCACCGCCTTGGCGCGGTTCTCGGAGAGCCGCTGGTTGTAGCCGGAGCCACCGGTGGCATCGGTGAAGCCGCCGACGCGGATGTTGATTTCCGGGAACTCCTGCATGGTCTGGGCGACGCCGTCCAGAATCTTCTGCGAGCCCGGATCGATCTCATAGGAGTTGGTCGGGAAGTTGATGTGGAGCGTGATCTTCTCGCCCTTCTTGATGATCTTCGGGCAACCGGTCTCGTCGACCGGGATGCCAGCCGGGGTGCCGGGGCACTTGTCGAGGTAATCGGCCACGCCGTCACCATCGGAGTCCTTCGGGCAGCCGACTTCGTCGACCGGCGCGCCGGCGGGCGTGTTCGGGCACTTGTCAAGATTGTCCGTCACACCGTCGCCGTCGGAATCCTTCGGACAGCCGACCGCGTCCACCGGGGTCCCCTTGGGGGTGCCGGGGCATTTGTCGAGATCATCGGTGACCCCGTCACCATCGCTGTCGCCCACCGGCTTCGGCTTCTCCACCGGCTTCTCGACGACCGCGAGCTGCTTGTAGTATTCCGCTACGTACGGACGGTTGTCCAGGTTGTCCGGCACGCCGTCATTATCGGAGTCGACGGTGGCAGCCTGGGCCAGGGGATCGACGCGCGGGCCTTCGGGCATGTTCAGGTATTCGGCCACATAGGGACGATTGTCGAGGTTGTCCGGTACGCCATCGTTGTCGCTGTCGACGCCGGATGCCTGCGCGGTGGGATCAACGCGCGGGCCTTCGGGCATGTTCAGGTACTCGGCCACATAGGGGCGGTTATCGAGCACATCGGGCACACCATCGGCATCCGAGTCGACCGTGGCCTGCTGCGCCATCGGATTCTGGCGTTCGCCGCCGGGGCCGTGCCAATAGGTGGCGACGTGCGGACGGCGATCCAGGTTATCCGGCAGGCCGTCGTTGTCGCTGTCCTGCGCCCAGACAACAGGAGTGGCCATTACGATAAGGGCCAACACCAGCATTCCGAAGTTGACGATTAGCTTCCTCTGCATACTCGCTCTTGCTCCTTCTCCAGTTATGTGAGTCGATGTTGTCTTCAATTCATGGGTGTTCGGCTTGAATTCCGCCGGTATTAAACACTGGTGTCAAACCATAGTCAACAAATTCTCTCGTCCGACCCCGTTTCGTTCGACCTAACCGAATCATTGGCAATGACTTAGAACCAATCCCGACGACTAGTTTCTGTTGCCTCAAAGTGTTGAAATGCGTATCTTTCTGACCTGTAGGTCCGGCCGGTTGGGCACTGGGAGGCGCTTACGTGGTTAACGAGCTCAAGCCGTGACATCCGAACACGATGAGAATGAATTGACATAGAAGGAGTCGAGTCCGCATGGAACTGGAACGACAGCGAATCGAGACAGTCTACTTGGAAGAGGAGATGAAGTCCTCGTATTTGGACTACTCGATGTCCGTGATTACCAACCGCGCACTGCCGGATATCCGAGACGGGTTGAAACCATCGAACCGCCGCATCCTGGTGGCGATGAACGACCTGAATCTGATGCCCGGCAGGGCCCATCGAAAGTGCGCGAAGATCGCCGGCGACACGTCGGGTAACTACCATCCGCACGGCGAGCAGGTCGTGTATCCGACGCTGGTTCGTATGGCGCAGGATTTCAACATGCGGTATCCGCTGGTGGATGGGCAGGGGAACTTCGGGTCGATCGACGGCGACGATGCGGCGGCGATGCGGTACACCGAGGCGCGTTTGACGCCGGTGGCGGTGGAGATGCTGGCCGATCTGGAAAAAGAGACGGTCGACTTCATGCCGAACTACGACTCGACCCTGCAGGAGCCGAAAGTCCTGCCGGGGAAATTTCCGAATTTACTCTGTAACGGCACTTCGGGGATCGCGGTGGGGATGGCGACCAGCATACCGCCACACAATCTTCGCGAGATTGCGCAGGCGATCCTCTATGTTATCGACAACGAGGAATGCACGAATGCGGATTTGATCGATTTGGTCCCGGGGCCGGACTTTCCGACCGGCGGCATCATCAACGGCCGCGAGGGGATTCGCCAGGCCTACATGACCGGCAAGGGGCACATCCTGGTGCGGGCCAAGGCGCTGGTCGAGCACATGAAGAACGGAAAGGAAGCCGTCGTGGTGACGGAGATCCCGTATCAGGTCAACAAGGCGAATCTGCTCGAGAAGATCGCCGACCTGGTGCGCGACAAGAAGGTCGAGGGAATCTCCGATTTGCGCGACGAGTCCGACCGGGACGGCATGCGGATAGTCATCGAACTGAAGCGCGACGTGCCGCCGGAAGTCGTTCTCAATCAGTTGTATTCGCACACCACGATGCAGGTGACGTTCGGCGTCATCATGCTGGGCCTGGATCACGGCGTGCCGAAGCTGCTGTCTCTGAAACAACTGATCGAAGCGTTCGTGGGGCACCGTCATGAAGTCATCGTGCGGCGGACCCAGTACGATCTGCGCAAGGCCGAAGAGCGGGCGCACATCCTCGAAGGGTACAAGATCGCGCTGGACAATATCGATGCGGTGATCGCCCTGATCAAGAAGTCCAAGGATGTCCCCACGGCGCGCACCGGTTTGATGAGCTCGTTCGGTCTGTCGGAGATCCAGGCGAACGCCATTCTCGACATGCGACTGCAGCGGCTGACCGGACTGGAGCGCCAGAAGATCGAGGACGAGTATCTCGAGCTGATCAAGAAGATCAGCGAGTACAAGGCGATTCTGGCCTCGCGCGACCTGCGCATGAAGATCATCAAGGACGAGACCAACGAACTGGCGGAGAAGTACGGCGACGAGCGCCGGACCGAAATCCAGGACGCGGCCGAGGAACTCTCGGTCGAGGATCTGATCGCCGAGGAAGACATGGTGATCACGATCTCTCATCTGGGGTACGTGAAACGGCTGTCGGTCTCCGCCTATCGCAAGCAGCAGCGGGGTGGCAAGGGGGTAATCGGGATCGAGACGAAGGAAGAGGATTTCGCCGAACACATGTTCATCGCCTCGACCCACGACTACATCCTGTTCTTCTCCAATCGCGGGCGCTGCTACTGGGTAAAAGTGCACGGCATCCCGACGGGCGGTAAAATGGCCAAGGGGAAACCGATCGTCAACATGTGCGAGATGAGCCCGGACGAAGTGGTGACGGCGTTCTGCAAAGTGCGGGATTTCCCGGCCGACAAGTTCGTGGTGATGGCCACGCGCCAGGGGATCATCAAGAAGACCAGTCTCGATGCGTTTTCCAATCCGCGCAAGGTGGGCGTGAACGCCATGGATATCGCCGAGAAGGGGGATGAGCTGATCGAAGCCGCGATCACCGACGGCACCTACGAAGTGGTGCTGGCGACCCGCAAGGGGATGGCGATTCGGTTCAGCGAGGACAAGGTGCGCGCCATGGGGCGGAACGCCTACGGCGTGAAGGGGATCGAGCTGGCCGACAAGGACTACGTGGTCGGCATGGTCGTGGTTCGGCGCGACTCCACGCTCCTGGTGGTGACCGAGAACGGGTACGGCAAGCGGACCTCGATCGATGATTACCGAGTCACCAACCGCGGCGGCAAGGGGATCATCAACGTGAAGACCTCCGACCGGAACGGCGACGTGGTTTCGATCAAAGAAGTGCTCGACAACGACGAGCTGATCCTGATCACCAAGAAGGGGATCACGAACCGCCAGGCGGTGAGCCAGATCAAGGTGATCGGCCGGAACACTCAGGGCGTGCGGCTGATTACGCTGGGGAAGGATGATCTGGTGACCGATGTCGCGCGCGTGGTGAAAGAAGAGTAACGGCCACGGTATCGAATGCTGCAGCGGCTGGAGCCGGATGGCCTCAGCCGCTGTTTTCATTTCCGCTTGCGGGGTCGTGCCCGGCGCATCACAGTGACGCGATTACTTCGATTTCGACTTTGACGTCCTTGGGAAGCCGGCCGACCTGCACGGTCGAGCGGGCGGGCGGGTTGACGCCGACGTAGGTCGAGTACATGTCGTTGACCGGGCCGAAATCCCCCATGTCGGTCAGGAAGATGGTGGTCTTGACGACATTGGACCAGTCGGCGCCGGCCACCTTGAGGAGGTTGGTGATGTTGTCCATCACCTGCTGGCATTGTTCGCCGGCAGTCTTGCCGACGATCTGCATGGTCTTCGGATCGAGCGGAATCTGGCCGGAGCAAAAGAGCAATGATCCGCATTTGATCTTGATCGCCTGCGAGTAGGGGCCGATCGCCTGCGGCGCGGTATCGGTTTTGATGATTTCCTTCATGGTCTCTCCAAACACTAAGTCCGAATTCGGCGCCAATATACAGTGTCGCGGCCGTTCGCAGAACAGCGATATCGCACAAATAAGAAGGAGCGCCCGTGGCGGGCGCTCCCGTTGCTTCTGAAGTGTCGTCCCTTCGGTGGCTTAGTGGCCGGTGGGCGGAATCGGTTGCGGCACCTGATTGCTGATCGGCTTGATCGAGTGCAGGTACGCGAAGATAGCCTTCAGGTCATCATCGCTCAACTTGGCCAGGTTGGGCCAGGGCATGGGAGGCAAAATGTCGCGTCCGGCGCCCAAATGCTTCCCGGTGCGCATAGCCTTGATGAAGGCAGTCTCGGTCCAGGCCCCGGTGCCGGTGATTTCATCGGGAGTGAGATTGGCGGCGAAGCTGATGCCCCAGGGTCCGCCCCAGGCGGTCATTGACGGGCTGGCGAGGGCGCCCCACTTGGCCGGTCCGAGGACACCGGCCGGGATTTCCGGAGCCGGCATATCGGCCGGATGCCCGGAAAGCAGGCGGGTCATGTCCGGACCCGGCCCCTTGGGGCCCATGACCCACGGGGTGTGACAGTCGTTACAGCTACCGGCGTGGACCAGGTATTCTCCCCGGGCGACCAGAGTGGCGTTGGAAGCGGCGGAGCCTTTTGTAGCGGGTGCCTGGCTGTAGGCGATGGCGAGGCCGACGATGACGACCAGGGCCAGCGCTATCGGGATGGTGCGTTGGAACATGAGGAACTCCTCTCGTATCAGGGACCTAAGGATTCCGGCCGCGCGGCCCGGCGGCTTCCGGAGTCGATTCTGCGCAACTATACGAATGATTCATATCATAGGTCCATGATTATTTTTCAGGGCGGGCTTTTTTTTCGCCGGGGGGCGCGCACCAGTGCACTCGTATCAACAAAACCACAAGAGGATCAAGAAGATAGCCGGGGAAGCGGGGCCGGCGGCCGATCAGGCCTCGATGAGGCCGCTGGGGCCCATCAATTCGACAAAGGCGCGCAGGAGTTGCTCGTCGTAGGCCCCCTTCAGCGAGAACATGATTTTCAGGGCCGGGAAGGTGTCCATGGCGCGCTGGTAGACCCGCTGGGTGGTCATGGCGTCGAAGGAGTCGGCAATGGCGACCATACGCGAGTAGATGTGCATTTCGGAGAGCGGGATGCCGGACGGGTAGCCGCGCCGGTCGCCGCGTTCATGATGCTGCAGGACCGGATAGTAGGAGGGCTCCGACACCAGGGCGGTCTCCTGCAGGATGTCGACGCCCCACTTGGGGTGCTTTTTCATGATCTCGAATTCGATCGGCGTGAGGGCGGAGCGTTTGTTGATGATGCGGTCCGAGATTTTCGATTTGCCGATGTCGTGCAGCAGGGCGCCGGTGCCGAGTTGGTTGAGGAACTGCTCGTCCTTGAAGCCCATTTGCTGGGCCAGGGCCACCGAAAACGTGCAGACGTTGACGCTGTGGGTGTAGGTGTAGTAGTCAAAGGAGGTTATGCGCAGCAGGTTCAGGAAGGCATCGCGTCCCCGAAGAATGTACTCAACCGTGTTTTCCACCATGTTCTGGGCGCGATGGATGTTGTCGCCGAAGGTCGGATTGCTGAGTACGTCTTTCACCAGGTTGGTGGAGGTATCGTAGAGGATGGCGGCTTTTTTCTCTTCCTGGATGGTGGGGTCGACCAGAATCTTGTCGAGGTTGCGCTCGATGTACTGCTGGTATTCGGCTTTCTTGTCCATGGGGACATAGAGTCGATCGACGCGGTTCTCGAGGAGTTTCTGGCGGGTCTTGTCGGTGAAGGCGAGGTTGGGGGAACGATACAGGATGACGTCGTTGTTCACCTTCAGGTACAGTTCGAAATCCAGCACGGAGTCGAGCCGGAGAGAATCCAGGTAAATGGGCAGGTATTTCTGCTCGACCCGGCTTTTGACGGCAGTAGAAGCCATGTTGCGCACTGTCCTGACGAATTGAGGCCGTCCCGGCGGCCATAGTTTGCCTTCCTTATATTATCGGCAGGCGGGGCAAGGGATTAAACAAAATCCCCCGGTCGGGAGGACCGGGGGGTTCACGGAGAGTTGGGAGACCTGGCTCTTTGTTTCAGGAACCAAGATTACGCACGGAGCTTATGACCGACTGGAGGGAGCCGGTGATGTCTGTCAGAATACGGGAGTACCGCTTGAGCAGTTCGGAATACTGCCAGCGCATCTGGAACGCCTGCTGCGGAAAATCGAACAATTCGAGCAAGGTGATCTTGTAGATCTCGTCGATGTACTTGATCACGTAGAACGGGTACTCCGGGATATTGGGATCCTCGACCTCTCCCTTATTGAGACGGTCGCGGTACACTTCCACTTTTTCCAGCACGACGGTGCCGAAGCACCAGGGAGTCATGATGACGCCGAAATTGGAGCCATCGGTATAGAACCGCAGGATGGTTCGCATCAGGAGGTCGGTAACGACCAGGCGGGCGCGGTAGAAAGCGACGGTTTCGCCATGCTCCTTGGAGGTTCGGGCCAGCTTCACTCGAGTCGTGTCCCGTTCCGCTTTGGCCTTGTCGTAGGTCTGGCGGAGGAACGCGTAGTAGTCTTCGAAGTAGACTTTGCAGTTTTCGGAGAGCGACATGATATAGTAGCCGTTATCATCCTTCCGGACTTTCGGTTCGTGAGAACCGGCGAGTCGCTCGTTGGAGAAGCCGCGCTGGAATTTGCCGTCTAACATGCTGCCACCTTCTGGTTCCGTATTCTCTGATACCCCTCTGAGCATACGCTGTGCCATCACCAAAGAACCGTTTCCGAAGACCCGCGGGCCGCTCTAAGAAGCTATCTGACAGCTACTTACCAAAACCTGGTTGTCCTGAAGGAAAAACGTGCAGGAGAATAGCACTGAGCAACAGGCTGCGCTTCTGCGCAGTTCGGTCGTGGTTTTTCGCGATGGGATGGACAGCCCGGTCCGGGATTCTCGCGACGAGGCGGGGCGGTCAATTTGTGAACTTTCGGCGCCGAGGGTGGCGCGTCAGGCTCAGTTCCCCCCACCTGCGGTTCCGATATTACAGAGTAATGGCACATCAATACTGAGCAATACAAGCGAAGGAGAACAACCGGGAGGCTGGATGGAAGACAAGAAGAAGGCGCTTCAGGGCAAGGATGCGATGACTGGCAAGAAGCGGCAGGGACAGCTGGGACAGGACTACGGAGGGCGGCCGGGGAACGAGAGACAGCGTCGCCAGGACGGACGGCCGTGGCGTCAGCAAAAGCAGGAGCTTCTGCACATGGATATGGACGACCTTCGCGATTACCTGTTGGACAGTGAAATGTAGAATTGTCGTATATGATTGCGTCGGCAGTTCGCCGGCGGCGGGAGAGCACGGCTTTGAGGCCGTGCTTTTTCTTTTGACAAACGGGCGGCCGAAACGTAGTAAGAGGATGAACACCGGAGGTACCGGCAGACCCAAACAAGGGATAGGATTCCATGAAACGATCGGTGATTGGCATAACACTCTGCGCCCTGGCCCTGGGACTCGGCTGCAACAGCTCGCGCTCGGTTGACTCCGACAAGGCGATCATTCGCCTCTCCCCGACCGAATTACACTTTTCCGCCAATTCCGGCGGACCGAATCCCGTTCAGCAGGTGGTCGCCGTGACCAACGGCGGCGGCGGGACGCTCACCTATTCGGTTTCGCACCAGGCGACGTGGCTCGAAGTCGTGACGCTGGGGTCGGCGCCGGACTCGATTTATGCGAGCGCGTATGTCGGAGCGTTGACGTCAGGCGAGTGGTATGACACGATCGTGGTGACCGCCAATGAGCGGGCCACGAATTCGCCCCAGCGGATCCCGGTACGCCTGACCGTGTTCGGCGCGATCGGCGCTTCGTCGGATCTTTTCTGGTTCAGCATGGTGGCCGGCGGACCGGTGCCGGAACCCGAGACGCTCATCATCAACAACAACGGTGGCGGGCCGCTCGATTTCACCTTGACCGACACTTCGGACTGGCTGGCGATTTCCAAGACCGCCGGATCGGCGCCGGATACCATCCTGATCGGACTGGATACCGTCGATCTTTTGGCCGGGTTGTACGGCTCCGATCTGCTTATTGTCTCGCCGCAGGCGAACAACTCCCCGCTTCCGATTGCGTGCTCGCTACGGGTCATCTCCTGGCTCGAGCAGCATGCCGACAATACCTTCAACTTCCGTGGTGTGACCTTCCTGGACGAACTCAACGGCTTTGTGGTCGGGTTTATTCCGAACGCACCGGACCGGGTCGGGGTGATCTTCCGCACTCAGGACGGCGGCGACAGCTGGGACTGGGTCGCCAATTACAGCGGCACGGCGCTCGGCGGGATTGATTTTGGCGATGCCCTTCATGGTTGCGCGGTTGGCGACAGCGGCACGGTAGTCACGACCTCCAATGGCGGCACGACCTGGAGCAAGCAGCCGGACATCGATACTACATGGATGCTGTGGAAAGTCGATATGCTCGACCAGTACACCGGCTACGCGGTGGGGAAATCGGGCCTGATCGTCAAGACGGTCGATGGCGGCGCCCACTGGTCGCCGCAGACATCTCCGGTCAGCACTTCACTGGCCGATCTGCAGTTCTTCGATACCGAGGAAGGGTTTGCGGTAGGGAATAACGCCGTGATTCTGCACACCACCGATGGCGGTGACACCTGGGACACCGTTCCATCGGGGATTGGCGCCAGTTTGTGGGGAATTTCCTTTGCCGACCACGAGCACGGCTGGGTGACCGGCGACAGCGGTCGAATCCTGGTCACGGTCAACGGCGGCGCCAACTGGACACCGCAATCAAGCGGCAGCAGTATCGAGTTTCGATCCATTCACTTTTCGGATCAGAACAACGGCTGGGTCGTGGGGCCGGGCGGCACGGTACTGAGCACGACGAATGGCGGAGGCAACTGGTCGGAGCAGGAATCCGGCACCAGCGCCTGGCTTTTCGACGTGTCTTTCGTGAACAACCATCGCGGCTGGGTGGTCGGAGACTCCGGGATCGTCATCACGACCTTCAGCGGCGGTCGTTAGGGCCGCGTGGTTCGCCGCGCGACGCACACTCCCCCGCCGTCACGAGACCAATTGGTGTGGTCGCACGTCGGCGGGTCTTAGAACACGCCGAAGTAGAACAGCAGCGGCAGGATGAGCCCGGCGATCAGTGCTTCGCCGCCGATGAAGCCGGAGGCCACGGTCACGCAGTTCCGCTGAAACGACGCGGGCGATTTCTTTTCCCAGATCCAGGCCACGATGGCACCGAAGGCCATCGGCAGGTTTAGCGTGCCGGGGAGAATCAGGGCAAAGCCGAAGCCGCCCGCACTGGGGAGCCAGTGCCATCCGAGCTTGTCCTTGCACAGGGCGATGGCCACACCGGCGATGGCTGCGATGATTGTCCAGAGCAGCGCGCCGGGCGGGAAGGCGGAAATTCCCTTCGAGAGCAGGACCGCCATATTGGCCAGTTTCAGACCGGTTGGCGCGGCGAGTCCGTCACCGCCGAGTCCATACCGCGCGATCAGCAACGGATACATGATGGCCACCGATGCGGCGCCGATCGGCACCGCCCAGAACTGCACCCAGGTCAGGACCCGGGGTGTGGAGCCGACCAGCTTGCCGGTCTTGAACACCTGCATCAGGCCTTCTCCCTGGGAGTTGATATTCCCGGACATACCGGCGGCCACGAGATTGTGGCCGATCGCCGGCGAAAAGGCCCGGAAGATCGCCTGCAGCGTATTGGCCATAAGAGAGACCGGTCCGCTGTTCGTTTCGCCCAGCACGCGCACGCCGACCAGAATGAGCGGGAAGCCGGCGATGACCGACACCACCGTCTGCCAGTAGGGCATGCCGAAGTGCGCCTGCTGGACGTAGGCCAGCAGGATGGTGAGCAGGAGACTCATGATGATGATCGTCCGGAGCGAGACATCGGTTCGTTCGTGTCCCGCCTCCTTGGGGGCGCGCAACTCGCGGAACATCGTCACGATGGAGCGCCATTTGAGAATGACGGCGGTCAGCGCGGCGGTGATCATGATCGCCGTGGCCGGCCACATAAACCAGAGCATGACGATCGGGAAGTGATTTCCGGAGATGTAGTTGGTCATCTGCCCGCCGTGCAGGTGGAGGAACTCGCGCTGGGCGTCGGACAACTGGCTCACCCCCGCCAGCGCCTGCACCTGATCCCAATACTGGGGCGCCACGCTGTTCTGGACGATGAACATCCCGGCCTTTTCCATGACGAGCGAGCCCAGCACCCAGACCACGACGGTTCCGAGCAACATCGACAATCCGACATTGAGACCGATCAGCATCCCGGTTCCGATATTCAGGACGCCGAGTTCGAACCCCACGCGGTAGCGCATGGCGAAGCCGATCGTGCCGATCCAGGCGAGTCCGTCGCGCAGAAAGGCGACGATCACGCCGGCGACGCTGCTGAGTCCGAGGATGGCGAACTTCCCGCCGGCCGCTTTTCCCTGGTCGAGCACGTTGATCGTCTCGGCGGCGGCGACCCCATCGGCGAAGATCATCTCGGGATCATCAACGAAGTACTTGCGGAAAATGGCGGACATGAAGACACCGATGGCGCCGGAACAACAGAGCCAGGTGAACATGTCCCACGGACTGATGGTGACGTGCACGTCCACCGATTCATTCACACTGAGGTAACCGAACGCCGCGGCCACGACGCACATGAAGGCGGTCGACACGGCGGAGGTGGCGGCCGACTGGATGATGTTGTTCTGGACGGCGTTACGGCCGTGGGTGGCGCGGGCCGTGATGGCCAGGAAGATGGCGCCCAGAAACGCCGCGATCACGCTCATGTTGGGGCCCTGCCCCAGTTTGAGCACGATATACGGGTACGCCATGGAGACCATGAACGAGACGATGATAGCGCCGATGACGGATTGCCAGGTGATTTCGGGGCGACTGGTCATACGGTCCTCTAAATATCCGAACGGTGGATAGGTATTTCGGTCGCAATGATGGTGAGCGCGGGTTCGGCATCCCGGGCCGGAGGCCGGGGCTCCGACGCTACATGATGATCACGAACTTGCCGATCGTGACGTTCCCCTTCTCATCCTCAACGGTCCAATAATAGATGCCGGAGACGACCAACTGGGTATTGCGCGTGATCAGGTCCCAGGTATCGTGGGTGGCCAACGGGTCGTCCTCGTCGAAACTGTGATCGAGCTGCCTGATCAAATCGCCATCGAGCGAGTAGATACGGATCGTGCACCTGGCCGGCAGGTTGGCGAAGTTAATGAGGCGGACGCGATCATCGGGGCGGTCTTCGCGTCCCACACCCTCGTAGGAGTTCGCACGATACCTGGCATCCAGGCGATACGGATTCGGGTACACATAGATCGCCTTCTGGCCGTCGGCTCCGGGCTCGTCGGTTCCTTCGGGATACCCCTGGATCGCGGCGACGGTACGCGAAGTCTCCAGAGGCTGCAGGTTCGACTCGGGGGAACCGAAGTCAAAGGCGGTGACATTGATGAAGTACGGCACGCTGGGCAGGAGATCATCGATGGTGCATTCGTACTCATAGTACTTGAGATAGCCGTCGTCGGTGAGTTGTTCGGGCGTTGGTATGCCGCCCGACGGGGGCGGCTCGTTCGGATAGATCTTCCGAATCCGGGTCGTGACCCCGAATTCCGAGGCGTTATAGTCATGGACCGTAAAATAAAAGGCCGAGTCCATGGGAAAATCGGGGTGGATATACGGGCTGTTGGCCACGAATTTGAGCGGGTCGAACCCGCTGTCGGCGCAGGGATCCGCTCCATCGCCATAGAGACAGCGAAGACTATCCAGCGTCAGGGGGGGGCCGACCAGATCGTAGCCGGCTTGCGGCTTCTTCTTGGCGTTGTACACCCACTTGTCGAAATTCTCGCGGTCATACGACGCGATCATGGTGTAGCTTCCCTCCCGGTCATCGCGCCCGACATAGACGCGGTATCCCTCGAAGTCGAGCAGGCGCGAGAACACATCGCGGCTCTCTTCCGAGGCCCGGCCGTTGAAGCGGATGCGGAAGCCATTGGGGATCCGATAGACCCAGGTCTTGGGCGCCGACGGAGGCGCGGCCCCTTTCAGATCGGGGATACCGTCTCCTTCATACCAGGTCGTTTCGGCCTGCGTCGTGACCCAGTGGCCATTGACCAGTTGGGAATCGAGCGGGCACACCACGTTTTTTCCGAAGTAGCCATCGTTGTCCGAGTCAATTCCCGGATTATCATATACCCACGAGGCCCAGACGGCATTGCGGGCGAGCGGCGTGAAATTCAACCCTTGGAGGAACCTGGCGGGGTTGTACTGAAACCGCATATACCGCTGGTGGTTGACCGGGTCGACGTGGAAAGGGGTGCCGCCGACGTAGGTCCATGGGACGAGAATCTCCTGCCCCGAGTAGATATCGAACGGGCCGACCGCCAGGACGAAAGCGCCGTCTGCCCCCAGCGATATGGAACGCTGAATCGAGGTGTTCGGCTGTGTCCAAGTCAGATCCGTGGAACTGATCCGACCCGTTCGCACCTGATCGTAGTCGATCTCGCCGTTGGCCATCATGTAGTATTTGCTGCGGTCGCCGGCCGGTGTTCCGACGCCCGAGGGCATGCGGCGGAACTTGGCCCACGTCTGGGGGCCGAAGTCAAGAGCGGAGTTGTAGTTCCAGACCCACCAGTTGAACGACAGGTTTTTGGATTCCGCCAGCCCTTTAAGAAAGCGGACACCCGTCACGTTACCGGAGAGCGGGACGTCCCACGAGAAATCGCCGTCGTTGTCCGAGGTCCAGGCGATGTTAATCGTGTCCTCGAAATAGCAGTCGGTATAGCCGACCGAGTGCGTCGGGAGGAACCCGGTGATGTCGTCGCGTCCCTCGGTGATAATCTTGCCGGGGGGCGGGTACTGCTGGGAGTACGGATTGAGCCGGTCCTGGTGCACATCGATGTCCATGTACAAACCGACATAGACCTGTTTGAGTGGTTTGGTTCCGATATTTCGGATTCTGGTGTCGAACAGGGCGAAGTCATCGGCGTACTGGTATGACCAGGCATAGGAGTTCTGGGTGACCTCGATCGGCAGCGGCGTATGGGAGCGGTTGTCGATGGCATCGAAGGAGGGGTTTTTCACACCCTGGGTCATGGTGTCATTGAAGGTGGCGATGTAGTCCTGCTCGGACACGGCCGCACCGGTGTTGTTCCAGGTGGTCTGCAGCGTGGAACGGCGAATCATGTCCCCGTAGGGGGACGGCAGCGGATTGAGTTCCCGGTACCGCACGTTGACATCGGCGCCACAGGTAACCAGCGTATCGCGTCCCACAATCGCGCCGATCCAGAGCCCCCCCTTGAAGAGGTTAATCGTCTTGCTCCCTTTCGGGTACTGGCCGTTGGGCGCTTTCAAACCGGTGAAGCAATCGGTGAAGGGGACCTCATCGGCCGTGCCGATGCGTCCGAAGTTGGTCACCGGGAAAACGAGATTGCCGATGTTATGGGTCGCGATGCAGTAGGCAGGGCCAAAGGAGGCCTCCGCCTGATCCGGCTCCTCACGGGGATCATTGATCGGCGGCTGGTCCTTGGAGGTATCGAAAGAGACAGCGGTATCGGTGACGGTGGAATCAAATGGCTCGTCCTGCGCCAGCGCCGGGCAGAATGAGACCAGGATGATCAGAAGAATCAGCGAGCCTCCCCACATTGGGCGCGCGGTCGGACAACTATGCAGCAACTACTCAAACCTGTCGTTTCGGGTCACGGATTGGGAACATACGCCCAAGCCGCGAAAAAGACAAGGGGGCGATACAAACAAAAAAGTGGCCGTCAGGAGCAACCGACGGGAGCCGCCCCGCCGAGAAAGAGGTAGGTCACCAGGGCAGTGAGATCGGAAATGTCGATCGCTCCGGACTGGTCGATGTCCGCCTCCTCGGAGCAGGCCAGAACCGCCGAACCACCAAACAGATACTCCACCAGCACCGAGAGGTCGCTGATGTCGACAATCTGCGCGGGGTCATTATCGACGTTTCCGGAGAGTCCGACGCAGCAACCAACCGTGTCCCCGGAGGCGATCGGCCCGCCTATCCCCCAGACGATGATGTTCCCCGGGATCGGGGGTGTCCAGAAGTGGTTCCAGCGGTACCAGTTGGAGGACCAGTAGCCCCAGTTCAGACAGGTGTCGCCGGGCATGTCGGTATCGAAAACCGGCGAGGGGTAGTGCGAGGCGGTCGTGCCGTTGTAGTAGAGACTCAGGTAGAACGGTCCGCTCAGCGTGCAGGGACTGCTGAGCGTGACCACCCCGATGTGGGGAAGGGCGAAGGTCGCTGAGTCGAGCAGGACGCGCTGGCTGCAGACCAGCGTGCCGGGGCCGGCACAGGTCCCCCCGGCAGTCCGGGTGTAGATCTCGAAGTCGACACTGACCGGCCAGACCGCGCCGCTCACGGTCACCAGGGTGAGACCGATCTGCCGCAGCTCGAATGGGTACGCGGGCAGCAGTCCGCAGGTGGCGGGATCGAGAAACGTGGCGTACCGCTCGCCGGCGGCGATATTGCTGAAATACGATTTGATGGTGTCGTTGTGATTTTGCAGCGTGCAGGTGGCGGAGATATCGGCCAGGGAGGGGATCACCAGCCGCTGGGGCGAAAGCAGATCGACGGGCCCGGGCGCGCCCACGGCGGAAACCGATAGCGCGGCGATGAAAACTGCGGCGGCGGCAAACATGCGCATGGTCTTCATGGATACCTCGTTCGTTTCGGCCAGATGGTTTCGGAGACCTGCGGCAGGGGCATTAGTCCCTGCCGCGCCACCACAATTGTACCCGGTCAGCGCGCGACTGTCAAGCGCTCAGAGACAGGGCGAGGCCGGCGACCCGCCGAAGAAAAGGTAGTCGACCATGCTGCTGAGATCGGAGATATCTACCGAGGTGCTGGCATCAAAGTCCGCCTCGTCGGCACAGACCAGCGGGGCGGCCCCGAAGAACAGGTAGTCCACCAGCACCGACAGGTCGGAGACATCGCACAGATCGGCTTCGTCACCATCGACATTCCCCCGAATGCCAAGGCAGCAGCAGCGTGACGGTTCCGGGCAGACGCACTGGGCAGACGGAATCGGAATGCCCTGATTGAGATAATCGCTGAGGATCTGCACGTCGGCCAATCCGATACAGCAATCGCCATTCAGGTCGGCACAGAAGGGCACGGTGAGCAGGGGTATCCCGGATTCAACGTATTGCTCCAGCGCTGCAAGGTCGGCCGCCGTGACGACCAGGTCACCGTTGACTTCACCCGGACGGGGTATGGCGTGGCATTGCTCGATGGTCACCGAACCGTTGTGAGTCTGGAAGCAGATCGTATCCTGAAGGTCACAGATGGTCGTGCCGTTGGGGCGCGCGAAGTCGGTCATGCCGGGGAAGCGCTGGATAAGCACATGGGCTATTCGCTCGGTCAGGGTGTCCGGCACGGAGTGGACCAGGAACGGCAGGCGCACAAGCGGCTGCTCGACCGATTGCGGCGGCAAAGCCGGATGAGTAGGGAGGCCGAGCTCATCGGCCAGCGCCGTAATCTTGATATCGTATCCCGTCCCGCTGATAGAGCGGGCGGTAACATACTCCCAGCCGCTGATAAGCGTCCCGGCCGTATCGAAAGGACTGCGTGTCACGACGCGCGTGTCGGTCGTGGACCATTCGTATGGGTAGCCCGGAAACACCATCTCCGAATCGACACAGGTGGAACCGGAAAACGAGCGGCAGTGCCAGTAGAACGTATCGACAATCGTGACCGGTCCGGAGGGGAAGTAGATCAGGTCGGGGCGATCCAATTGAATCCAGATCTGAAAACCGGCCACACTGTCCAGGTAGTTGGCCATGGATACGGTGATGGCGCCATCGCCGGAACTATGGGCTGTGGTATCATTGACTCGTACGAGCAACTGCGGCGACTGCGAGGTCGCCGAGGAACCGAGAAGAAGAACCGCGATCAGCAAAATGGCCAATCGCACGGACCGAAGAGAGCCGGACGTCTGGGACATAGACAACTCCTTCTGAGAGAAGTGAGAGGTGTGAATCTTGTCCCTTAGCAAGTATCTATAGCAGTACGCCTACACGATGTTGAGGATACCAACCGCGGAAAGAAAGGTGCCATCATAAGCACACGACTTGAAGTAAGTATACGAATGACCTGGCGGTTTGTCAAGAGTTCCCATCGCGGCCGACGGCGGGTGGTCGGGTCTGGGGTGAAGAAATGGGAAGCGGGAAGGCGGGCGGAGGACGCGTGTGACAGTCCCCACCCCCAACCGACACAGAGCCTCGCCTTCCCGTCCCAATGGCAGGGGCGCCACCCCTCTCGTTGGCGCAGCCCACCCGTCACCAATATCGAATGCGACGGTGACAGAACCTGTCACTGTGAGGCAGGTTTTTTTTTGGCAAAAAAGGAGTTTCGTGGATGGGCGGTTTGGGCTATCTTGTGGTCAGGAGATCTGTCGCGCAATCCCGTAACACACGATATTTCGGGCACTTGCCGCAATTTCAGTTCTATATGCAGCCGCCTGAAACACGCAACTTCGTCCTCGACCGGCTTCTGTCAGAAAACGGTGCCTGCCAAACCTGGGTGGCCAAACCGGTCAATTCTGACCATTTGGTGCTGGTCAAGGTGGTGCAGTCCGGTCAGGAGCCGGAGGTCGAAACCGGCCGCAAGATCCTGACCGAGTCGTTTCGGCTTCAGGCGGTCATCCGGTCTCCCTGGGTTGTCCGCGCACACCGACAGGTCAGCGAGGATAATCGGACGCTGATAGAATACCCGTATCTTGATCCGGCGATCTGGCGCGAGTTGACGGTTGAGGCCCTCATCTCGCACCTCGATGTTGTACTGCCGTCAATCGCGATGACGGTCGACTACCTGCACCTCCTCGGGCTCGTCCATGGCGATCTGAAGATTTCCAATTTCATGATCGATACCGGTGCTCCTCCGCGGGTACGGCTGGTCGATCTGGACTTCCTCTGTGCCGCCAACAGCACGCCGAACGCCAGGATTTTTGGCACGCCGGATCATATCGCACCGGAACTGCTGGCCAACGATCGCATCGTGGCCCAATCGGACAACTACTCGCTGGGGGTGGAACTACGTCTGCTGCTCGAGCGTCGTAGCGACATTGGTGGTGAGGTCGGTGGGTGCGCCCAGCCCGTTGTCGAGAAGCTCCAGCAGTTGATTGTTTTGCTGACGACTGAAGACGTTCTGCAGCGGCCGCGGTCGCTTCTCCAGGTCCTGACTGAGGTAGGCTTACTGGCACCAGAAGGTCGGGCGTGGCGGGAGAAGGAGCTGTTGCGTCAGATACTGCGAGCCCGGTTCGCTCAGCTGAGCGCCACGGAACGGGCCAAGGCGCACTGGTTATCGGCCTTCCTGCGCCATCGCTGCCAAATCCTCGGTCTCAGCGATGAGCTGCTGGCGGCGTTCGCCACCTGTTTTGAGTCATGCCGCCGCAGGGCGTGGCGGGCCTTCAGTATCCTGCTGGGGCGATCGCCCGTAGAGTTGCACGGCGACTACTTTCACCTCAGGATCGACGATGACACCTTGCTGGAGACGTATAATCTGCTGCTCGCGGGTGACCTGCGCGCGACGGGAGGGATTACGTCCGATGCGACGTCATTCCCTGCCGTGTTCGAGCGGGCGAAAGGTCTCGACAAGGTCGAACAGCGCGAACTGGCTTTCTTGCTCTACCGACGGGCGCATCAGTGTCTGGCTCATGGTGACAGCACGATCAGGGCGCACGAGGCCGCCATCCTGGAGCGGCTGGCGAGCCTGGCCGAGCAAACCGGGCGCCTGGCGCCGGCGCGGACATTTTACACGGCCCTCAGCGCCGTCGAAGGACTGAGTGACAACGAGCGAATCCGCGCTGACACGCAGCACGCGTACCTGGCCAACAGCATGGGTAAGTTCGATGAGGCCGTCGCCATCATGGAGGCGGCGCTGCCGATCGCCGAACGCGCCAACGATCAGAGGATCCAACTGGGGTTTCAGCGCCTGCGCGGCTGGCTGATGATGAGCAAACGAGACTATGCGCAGGCAAACTCTCTCCTGGCGGAATCACTGCGGCAGGCGCAAGAAGCGGGACTGACCGGCGCAGCCATTTCGACACGGTACGCCCAAGGGGTGGTGCTTTGGAACCAGGGCCATTTCCAGGCAGCTCGGGAGGAAATGCGACAGGCGTTGGCGTTGGCCGATGCGGGGGAATACGTGGTCGAGATCACGCCGGTGCTGTGTGGACTGGCTCTGCTCTGTTTTGAAATGGCGGAGTACGGCAGCGCCATCAAGTTCGGCAAGCAGGCAGTGGGATTTCTGACCGACCAGAAACGACCGTCGTCGCTGGCCACGGTTTGTCAGTACCTGATGATATCTCATGTTCGGCTCGCGGACCAGCCCAAAGCCGAACACTGGCGGCACCGATTTCTCGAAGTCGCGTTGGCCACAGGCGATATTCACCAGTTAGTCGCTTGTCACCAGACCACCGCCTTTGCCAAACTCGCCTTTGGCGACTTGCGCGGCGCCAAGGAAGAACTCAGCCGGGCGCTGGAGGCGCGGTCACCTCAAATGCCGCCTGTGAAATTGCTCGGTAAAATGCATCAGTTGCTGGTCGAAATCGCCGTCGAGGAAGGACGGCAGGATCAGGCGGAACGCCACGCGGAGGCAGCCGAGGCGATCTTCGAGCGCGGGAAGGACGAAGCCTCGATTCATGAGGTTTGCCTGCTTCGACTGCTCGGCAGGCACTATACCGGGGACCGGAGCGAGGTGAGTGCAATCGCCGAGGAAGTACGACACCTGGTCGGCCTGCGCAGTCATTACATGAGCGTACTTGGTTACTACCACTTGCAGCTGCTTGCGGCCGACGGCCGGCCGCCCGTCGAGCCGCCCGTCATTCTGCGGGAAGAGCGGGCCGAGATCGACAAGGTGCCCTTGTTCGCGGCCTCCCGCGTGCTCCTTGATCCGAAGCGCCGCGACCGCGACGGACTGATCACCACGGCGGCCTTGAAGGAGGCGCTTCGCATCCTGTTGGCCGCTCGCCATCGCTCGCTGGCCATGCTTACCGAAATAAGACTCGGCGAACTCTACCGGACTCAGCAGCGGCCGCGCCATGCACAGAAGTTCCTGGAGCAGGCCCTGCGTCAGGCCGACTCATCGAACAACCGAACGATGGTCGTTCACATCCGGGGGCGGCTGGCCAGTGTAGCCTCCACCGGAGATACGAACGAACGACTCATTGCGTCGTTCAGAGCCATGTCGGATATCCTGAGGGGAATCGGCAACTATCGGGATTCACTGGCTGCCCTGATCCAGTTTGCGATCGACCAATCGGGCGCCGAACGAGGAGTGCTGCTTCTTCGCAGCGGTACCGCCGACCGTCTCTATGTGGCCGCGTCGCTCGATTGCGATGATCAGAGTCTGACCGACATCCTGGATTTCAGCCACAGTGTCCCCAACAGTGTGATTCGCGAAGCAAAGCCGCTCGTGGTGGAAAACGCGGTCGAGGATCGCCGCACCAGTCATTATCAGAGCATTCTCATGCACAATATCCTGTCGGTCCTGGCCGTGCCGTTGGTGTACGACGATGAGCCGCTTGGCGTATTGTATCTCGATCACCATGCGATCCCGACGCTCTTCGAGAAGCAGGACATCACGTACATCGAGACGATTGCCAACATTATCGCCGTGACGCTTGCGACCGCCTCGAATTTCCGAACCTTGCGGTACGCCAATATCGAATTGCGCGAGAATCTCAGTCAGCTCGGTCATACCGGCGAGTTCAAGACGCGCAACCCGGCGATGCTGCGGCTGCTGGGGGACCTCGAGGGTATCGCCAAGACTTCGGCCCCCGTGCTGATCCTTGGCGAGACCGGCACCGGCAAGGAGATTATCTGCAATACAATTCACCAGCTCAGTCTGCGCGCGTTCGGCAATTTGGTGAAACTGAACTGCGCCGCATTGCCGAGAGATAACGTCGAGTCCGAGCTGTTCGGTGTCGAGGATAACGCCTACACGGGCGTGAAGGGGCGCGATGGAAAGCTGGCCGCCGCGGATGGCGGAACCATGTATTTCGATGAGATCGGCGACCTGGCCCTTGAAGTACAGGCCAAGCTCCTCCGCGTGATCGAGTACCAGTGCTTCGAGCGTCTGGGGGGAACCCGTTCCCTCAATTGCGATGTCCGCTTCGTTTATGCGACGAATAGGGACCTGGAGGCAATGATCGAGGACGAAAAGTTCCGCGAGGACCTGTATCATCGGATTAACACCATTGTCATCGAGATTCCTCCGCTCCGCGATCGACCGGACGATATCCCGCTCCTCGTTGACTTCTTCGTCGGCCTGTACGCCAAGGGGAAAGTCACCCCGATCATAGCGCCCGAGGTGTACGATGCGTTCCTCGCGTATCGTTGGCCGGGGAATGTACGCGAGCTGAAGAACCTGATCGAACGATTCTGCATTCTGTATCCCGGACAGCGGGTGACCAAATCCCATCTGCCGTCCGGCGTGCATCAGGCGCGTGTCGCGACAAGCGGCACGAGGAAGGCGATAGCATCGGCCGAAGCAACACGAATGAAGGAGTGTCTGATTCGAGCCGGCGGCAATGTCTCGGAGGCGGCACGATATCTGAAGATGCCGTTGACTACCTTTCGGAGAAAGATGAAGCGGTACCACCTCCGCTCCTCTGCGTAGTCTCCCTATGCACGCCAGTTGACCGCTCTCGCACCACCGTGCGCAACCACGTAAGCCACTCGCTCACATAACGTTATCACGGCCTTCGGCCACTATCGCTGCTGGCAGCGGTCAGTCGCGGCACTCTTCTGCGTCGCGAATTCTCACGCAATCTCTTGTCGCACAATGTGGTGCCGCCATTTCACCAGTGTTGCTGCGGATTGGCACGGCAGGTGAACTGGTGTCGTGGGTCCAGTGAACCCGATCCGAGAAGGAGATTTCAATGTCGCGCAGCCAAAGACGAAACCAGACATGGGGCCTACTACTGCTGGTTCTGATCGCAGTCTTCGCTCTGCAGGTGATGCCGACCGGGGTGTCCGCAGATGGCGCCGGTCCGGAGCCGCCCCCGCCGTCAGTAACGGATACCACTTCTGGCGGCACGCGCAGCCTGCCGGAAGATGAGCCACCGACCAATCCGATAGCGGTGTCACTGAGCCTGCTCGATCTCATTGTGCTTCTGACACTCCAACTGTAACAACGATGCCCGGAGAGCGGGCGGCCGCCGCCCGCTCTCACAACGAAAGGAATTGCGCGCTATGGACAAGCTCTCCAAAATACTCCGACTGGTGATACTGCTGCAATCCCGACGGCAGGTTTCCGCGGCCACGATCAGGCGAGTGTGCCGCATCCACACGCGGACCATGTACCGGTACATCAACACGATTTCCGAGGCAGAAATTCCGGTGTTTTACGATCGCTCCACCAAATCATACCGACTTGCCTCCACGGCCTCGTTCGTTCTCGAGGGAGCAACTGTGGGTGAGGGCGTCATGCTGGTACTGGCCCTGCAGTTGCTGCGGGCGCATGTCTCACCGGACTACCAGGCCGAAATCGATCCGTTACTCGAAAAGATCATCTCGCACCAGACGTTTCCGATGGAGGAGGTCTTGCCGCTCAGCGAGAACGACCTGTCGTCTGCTCTGCGCAAGAGTGACCTCTCCACCACGCTTTCCTGGTCATTGGTGCAGGCGGCCATTGCCGGACGACGGCGCGTGACGGTTCGCGTGGGTTCGCCGCGACCGCAGGAACTGCAAATCGATGAGCCGCATTTGCGGTTCCGCGATGAGTGGTCGATTCAATCGCGACGACAGCCGGCGCATTCCGCTACGCCGCTCTCGAGGGTGCGACGCGTGAAAGTGGCGTAGTTGACGGTGGCGAAGCGGATACGCTGACGACCGTGATCCGGGGCTGTGCAGGGAAGGGAATACCCTCTGGCGCTATCGCCGAAGGGCTCGATTTGCAACTTAAGCTCCCCCAGCTGGATGTTAGTCGAACCTTTGGGACCCTAATCCAGTACTTTCAAACGGCGGCGTGACAGAAAGGCGAGGGGGACAGCCGTCTTCGCCCCCCTTTGACACTTCGGCCCAAGTCACTATCTTGACGTCATGACCGAGCCCGCACGCCATCCGTTTCTCTGGGGCACCGCCACCTCCGCCTGTCAGGTCGAGGGCGGAATCGACAATGACATGTCGGAATGGGAGGCCCTGGGGCATTTCCGATCCAATGGACTGGACCCGAAAATCGGGCCTGGTGTCGATCACTGGAACCGGTGGGCGGAGGATTTCGGTCTGCTCAAGTCTCTGGGTGTCAACAGCTATCGGTTTTCCATCGAGTGGGCGCGGCTGGAGCCAAAGGCCGGCCAATTCGATCAAGCGGCGTTGGACCAGTATTCCCGTATGATCGACCGCTTGCTCGAACGGAACATCGTTCCCATGCTGACCCTGCTTCATTTCAGTCACCCAGCCTGGTTTCACGCCAACTCACCGTGGCACGAACCATCAGCGACCGACTCGTACCTCCGCTTTGTCGAGAAAGTCAGCAAGTGTCTGCTTGATCGTGTCCCCTATGTCGTGACCATCAACGAGCCGCTGGTCTGGTTGCTCGCGGCTTATGGCGACGCCAAGTTCCCGCCGGGAGAACGGGATCTGCGCAAGATGATGCACGCCCTCAGACACCAGCTTCTGGCCCACCGGCAGGCCTACGATCTGATCAAGGCCGACCACCCCGGATGCCAGATAGGGATCGCGCACAACATGATCGCGTTCCGAAAGGCGCGGCCGGGGAGCATCCTCGACGGCGAGATGAAGCGGTTGCTGCATCGGTTCTACAATCTCTTGATTCCGCGGGCGTTCACGACCAACCGGATCAGATTTCGATTCCCCTTGGTCCTGAATGTCGATGATCCGGTGCCGCTGGACAACCGGATCGATTTCTGGGGAGTGAATTACTATTACCGGATGCATGTGCGGTTTCGGCTTCGGCCGTTTCGACCCTTCGACATGTTGTTTGTCCCTCGCTCCAAGCACGGCCTCTCCGATCTGGGATGGGAAATCTATCCCCGCGGGCTTTACAAATGCTGCCGCTGGCTTCGTTTCACCGGGAAACCGCTGATCATCACCGAAAACGGAATCGCTGCGGACGACGATACCGTCCGGCTCCGTTTTCTGGAGCGGCATCTGGCTTTCCTTCAGCGCCTTCGCGATGAAGGGATGGATGTCAGAGGGTACTACTACTGGTCGCTGCTGGACAACTATGAGTGGCTGGTGGGCACCCGAGCCCGGTTTGGGCTGGTGGCGGTCGACTACGACAACGACCTCGCCCGTCTGCCCAAACCGAGTTTCGACTTTTACCGAAGCCGAATCATAGACTTACAGAATCCTCTATGAGGTCTTACCGAAGATTCCCATCTTCCTGACGGCACCGTAACATAGAACACCGATCATCGGACCAGACACTATGGACACGTGGGTCTTGGCGCGATGAATCTCTGCCGATCCTGCTCTTCTCGGGTTCGGCGGTCGGACTGCTCTATGGAGCGGTGGCTTGTTTGCTGCTGTTGCGGGTGCTGCGCCGCAGGACGCCGACTCACTGTCCGGCGTTTCACCCTCCGGTAACCGTCTTCAAACCACTCAAAGGAATTGACTCCCAGCTTCGAGCCAATCTTGAGTCGTTTTTCCAGCAGGACTACCCCTGCTTCGAACTGATTTTCGGCGTCAGTGATCTGGATGACCCGGCGATTCCGATCGTTCGGAGGCTTCAGGCGGAGTACCCCGAAATCGCCTCCACGCTGGTAGTGGAATCGTATCGGGAGGGCTACAATCCGAAGGTCAATAACTTGTGCAACATGGCCCCTCATGCCCGGTTTGGGACGTGGGTCATCAGCGACAGCAACGTACGGGTCGAGCCGACCTACCTCGCCAAGCTGGTCGCTCCGCTGCGCGACCCGGGAGTCGGTTTGGTCACCTCACTCATCCGCGGCGTCGGGGGGAAACGCCTTGGAGCGCACCTCGAGAATCTGCACCTGAACTCCTTCGTGGCCGCCGGGACGATCGCGGTCAACCATCTGTCGCGGATTCCGGTTTCGATCGGCAAGTCAATGGCGTTCCGACGAGCCACGCTGGAGCGGCTTGGCGGCTTTGGTACGTTCGCCAATTACCTGCTGGAGGACGGTCTTATCGGTCGCCAGATACGGAACCTGGGGCTGCAAACGGTCATCGGTGTTGATACGGTCGACAATATCAATACTGCGTGGACAGTCAGGGACTTTCTGGCCCGCCACTATCGCTGGGCGCTTATGCGTCGTCGCCTGAATCTCCTGCATTACCTCGGCGAGATTCTCGCCAGTCCCATATTTCTTGCTTCTGCTGCCTTCGCTCTGTCTCCCTCCTGGGTCACGGTCGGACTGGCGGTGAGCGCCTTCGGCGTTCGAGCGGCGTGCGATCTGGCGACGGTTCGCTCCATGAACGGGTCGGTATCCCTTCTCACCTTGCCGCTTGTCGGGCTCAAGGACATTCTGATGGCGTTCACCTGGTGTCGGCCGTTTTTCACCGATCGGGTGACCTGGCGCGGTCACCAGTTCCGGATCGGAAGGATGACCAGAATCACGCCCGTGCTCCCCACTTCGAGCTTTCGACGCGGCGCCGATATCCGGGGCCGTCGGGCGGCGGGCCGCCCCCGGACTCACTCCCGCAGTTCGTTCTCCCCACTTAGTCAGGAGAGCTGATGTCCTCTGCCGTGTCGATGCGCAGCGCGAGCACCTTGTCTCTGAGCGGAACAGGTGACGGCCTGACTATCGATGAGGCCTTGCTCTGCGGGAATTCGCGGATCGAGATCATTTCCGGTGACGGGATACCCACGTCGGTGCCGGCTCCCTGGCGTCCGGTCCTGCGCGACAGCGACGTTCTGGTCGCCGTTCCTGACATGCACATGTTCCTGTACCGGTCGAATCTGGACAACTTCAAGTTCGGTGCCGAGGCCATGCTCAGCTTTCTCCAGCATCTGACCGTCTGCCGGCGACAGCTGGCGGCACGCGGCGCGCGCCTGCACCTGTATCAGCTCGGCGACATGTACGAGTTGTGCTTCCCGCATCCGAGGCACTCCCGCGCCGTCTCCATGCGTGACATCCGAAGGTCACATCCGATCTACGAAGAAATCATCCGTCGCTTCCACGAACTGGGGTTTCGCTACATCGTCGGGAATCACGACTCCGAACATCGTATGACGCGCGGGGGCATGGTGGCGGCCCGGGATGGATCGGTGTACCTGGAGCACGGCTATACGGCCGATCGGTGGTTTCACTTCTCGAACCCCAATCACCGCCATGGGCGCCTCTCCATGAAGGCGCTTCGGCTTTTCCGCCGCTGGGAAGCTCGCACACATCGGGTCCGCGGCCGGATTGGCAACTGGAGTGCAGATTGCCACGCCGCCGTCGGCATTCATTCGGGGGATGTCGAGCGGAAAGAGATTACTGCGGCGGCGGACTATCCGCGGCGACCGCAGCAGCATTTCGCCGGATTGATACGTCAGTCCGCCACACCGATCAGAATCTGCCTCACCGCTCACACCCATCGACCCTATCTCGATCCGGCGTTCGCCGGCGGCGACTGCATGTTTCTGGACGCCGGGGCCTGGACTGAGGGGCGCACCGATTTCGTTGTGGTTACCAATGCCGAGGCAGCGGTTTGTCGCTATGGGCGTGCGGCCGGGCAGAGCGCGTCGTTCTCAGCAAAAGTCGCCGGTTAGCGGCCCGCCGAGCCACACCGGGCGGATCAGTTCGAGTGCGAACCGGTATTCGGACTTTCGTGGCCTTGAGCCAGACTTGTCAGCATTTCCATCGCCAATCGCGTTCCGACCGTGCGTTCGAGACGGGTTTCCACGCCCGCCAGCCACGTCCCCCACTCCCTGCTGTTGGTCACCAGCGTGAGCTTCTCATGGCCCGCCAGGATGAGCTTTCGCCGTTCCACCCCGAGTCGAATGTCCAACTGCAATACCAAAGCACGCAGTCGATTGAAAGCCGGTCCTTCTTTATCCGGTCGCATCTGTCACCCCACAATGATCACGCAAGACAAACCGTCCTGATTTGTTTCCAAGGTTATCACGCTCTCGGCCCGCTCATACTATCGCTCAATCGGCCCAGAGCGCGCGGCAATTTCCTCGCCGCTGCGCGGTACCTGGCAATCGAGGCGCGTGACTGTCGGCGGAGATCGGCCCGGAAGGTTGCGTAGGCACGTGCACACCCAAGCTCCTCGCGCCGCCTGCTCTTGAGAAACCAGTCGCTGCCTTCCATCGTCACGAGGGTATCTCGCCACTCGCCCAGGTGTCCGTACATTTTCTTAAGCAGCCCTGCCGATTCCGTGGCGATCGCGGATGAGCCAAAGCACTGTTGCCAGACATCCAGGTCATATCGCAGGGCCTTTGCCTTCTTTCGAATCGTATGCAGATCGTCATCATGCGGTCGTGGGCGTTTCGCGCGCTCCGCCAATCTCCTGGCCTGTTTCGCAATTCGTTTATCCATACGGCTTCGTATCCGCCCGGCCGAAATGGCCGCAAGGGCCGAACGCACCTCAAGCCGGCACCTGGTCAGGGTCTGGCTGATCGCATCGTCCTGTGCCAAGCTTGAGAACCGCTCTCGATAGCGAAGCTCATCCCTTTTCAAGGCGTTGAAGTACTCCCGCAAGTCAAGTTGCCTGAGCTTCGGGAGCGTGAGTTCCTGGCAAATGTCGATATCGCGAAGCCGGCCGGCCGCCGAAAAAAGGGGACGCAGGCGGCGTGCGTTCGGCTTGGCTGCAAATGACGGCGCCACCTGCCCGATCAGCTTGAGCAGGGCACGCAGCCGCTTGATTTCGACGCGCAGGTCGTGAATTCCCTCCACGGCAAAGTAACTGCGCGATGCACTCAGGGCTGAGATGATCCTCTTGCTTCGTACGTCAAGGTAGGTGAGGATGGCGCCGTTCGCCTTCCTGTCCTGCCTCTCAGAGGTCGATGTGTTTGGACTGCGTCTTTTCATAGAGCACGCTAATTAGTCCGTCCGACAGCCCCTGAATCGGGACATACATGCGTTTCAATTTAGCCCAGCGCATCACATTGAGATAGATGTCCGCCGCTTCGACGATGACGTCCGCGCGGTCCGGCCGCAGTCCCAGGACTTTGATCCGCTCCTCAACCGAGAACGAGGCCAGGAACTCCCGAATCTCCTTGATCAGCTTGAGTGCGAGTGGCTTGCCCTCTTTCTTGCGAGAGAGGCGGAAGATGTTGTTGATACTGCCGCCGGTCCCGACCGCTGCGACCGGATGACAGGGCGCCACCTTCGCTTTCAGCCAGGCGCTGAGCCGATCCAGCTCACGGCGTGACCGGCCTTTCTGAAGTATGCGCACGGTTCCGATCTTGAAGGAATTGGATTCGATGATCCGCCCGCGCGACATCAACGTAACCTCGGTGCTGCCGCCGCCGACATCCACGTATAACAGAGGAGCGTCGGCGCGAAACGCCCGGCTGATGTGGCTCGAGTAGATGATGGCTGCCTCGCGCTTCCCTTCGATAATCTCCACGCTGATTCCGGTCCGCTTGCGGATTTCCTTCGCGACCTCGGCGCCGTTGGCGGCCTCTCGCATCGCCGAGGTGGCACAGGCGATGAAATCCTCTGCTTCGTAGGCTTCCATGATGAGCTTGAACGCCTGCATGGCCAGAACCAGCTGGCCGGCCTTCTCGCGTGTGATGCGCTGATGTGAAAACACATCTTCACCCAACCGAATAGGCACCCGAATCAACGACTCCTTGATGAACACCGTTTCGCCGTCGTTGTCATAGACGCGTGACAGCATTAATCGCACGGCATTGGAACCGATATCAATAGCCGCCAGTTTGATCACGGGGTCCTCACTTCTTGTCTCTCAGATAAACGTGGATGTCGTGCTGGGCGCGATGTCGCCCCCGTCCCCGTCGCACCGATCCGGTGCCGGCGGGCTTGAATTCGGTTGACTTCGTGTTGTCACGCCATTGCAGCTCGAGGATATCGCGCAACTCCTGTTTCAGCGATTCGTCCTGCACCGGACAGGCCACCTCGACCCGCCGGTCGAGGTTGCGGGGCATCCAGTCCGCCGAAGAAATGTAGCACTTCTCGTGGCCCCCATGCGCGAAGAACAGCACACGAGCATGCTCGAGATACCTGTCAACCAGTCGGATGGCCTCGATGTTCTCGCTCACACCCGGCACGCCTGGCTCCAGTGTGAACATGCCGCGTACAATGAGACGGATTTTGACTCCCGCCTGACTCGCCCTGTACAGCTGCTTGATCATCGGAGCATCAACCAGGTGATTCAGCTTGAGGAATATCCAGGCCTCTTTCCCCTTGGCGGCGTTGTCGATCTCCGTCTGAATCAGTTGAGCCAATCGCCGCCGGCTGTTGAACGGCGACACGATCAGATGCCGGAAGGGGGACACTTTGTAATTCTTCTCCAGAAACTCAAAGACATCGGCCACCTGACCGGCAATTTTCGGATTCGCGGTCAGCAGGAAATGGTCGGTGTAGACCCGCGCCGTTGCCTCGTTGAAATTCCCCGTTCCCACCACCGCGAACCGTTCGGTTCCTCGGCCGTTTTTGCGCACGATGAGACACAGTTTGGAGTGCACCTTCAGGCCCGGAACGCCGAACACCACTTGAGCGCCGGCCTCCTGCAGTTCGGTGGCCCACCGGATATTGGCCTCTTCATCGAAGCGGGCCTGTATTTCCACGACCGCCACGACCGTCTTTCCGTTCTTGACGGCGTTCATCAGGGCGTTGACCACGCCCGAATTGGCTGCCGTTCGATACAACGTTATCTTGATGGCGCTCACGTGTGGATCAATCGAGGCTTCCCGGAGCAAATCGATGATGTTGTCGAACGAGTGGTAGGGGAAGTGCAGCAGTATGTCGCGCTCCGCAATCGCCTCCAGCACGCTTCGGCGACCGACCAGATGTCGGTGTTCCACCGGCTTGGTCCGCACATAGCGCAACGATGCTCGCCCCACGTTGGGGAACCGCATGAAATCCTTGAAATTGTGGTAGCGCGAACCGGAAATGAGCGGGTCGGTGGTCTTCAGGCGCAGCCGTCTGGTCAACAGCTGGAGCAGGTTGCGTGGTATCTCTTCATCATACAACAGGCGCACTGGCTTGCCTTCCTTGCGCTGGCGCAGGCTCTTGTGAATCTTGCGGACGTAACTCTCAAAGATGTCGTCATCGATGTCCAGCTCGGCGTCCCGCGTCACCTTGATGGTGTATGCGGCGCAGCGGTCGTAGCCGAACGCGGCGAAGATGGCCTGCAGATTGTACCGAATGACGTCATCAAGCAATATGATATACGTTCGCTGACCCGACTTGGGAAGAAGCACGAATCGAGGCAGCACGTCGGTCGGCAGTTCGATCAGTGCGTAGTCCGTTCCCTTCTGCTTACCCAGCCGCGACAGGGTGACCGCCAGATAGACCGACTTGTCCAGCAACTCCGGGAACTCGTCGGTGTGATCCACCATGATCGGAAAGAGCTTGGGGCGGACTACCTGATGGAAATACTCCGCGACAAACCGGGCCTGGGCCGCCGTCAGGTGAAGTTCGTCCGTGATGAAGATGTGGCGCCGCGCCAGTTCGCGCAGCAACTGGCGATAAATGCGCTCGAACCGGTCTCGCTGCTGAAGAACCATGGTCTGAATGCGCTTCAGCGTTGAGCGCGGATCATGGCCAATCAGAGCGCGCGCTTTCCGTTTGGGCGCCCGCGCGAGCCGATTCAAGGTGGCAACGCGAACCCGGAAGAACTCATCGAGGTTGTTCGAGTAGATACCGAGAAAGTTCAGCCGCTCGAGAAGTGGTACCGCCGGGTCGGCGGCTTCCTCCAGCACCCGACCGTTGAAGTCAAGCCAACTGGTCTCCTTGGTGGCGGCGAGACTCCGCCGCTTCGTGCTCTTCGTCACTACCCGGTTCCTGTTTCAGATGCTCTGTAAGTGCTACTATCGATCGGCAGTCACCGAAACGGCCGCCGCCGAGTGCCCCGGCTGCGGGGTGACGATGAAGCTCACCCGGCCGGCGTGCGGCTTGAGATCCGCCCACGAGTCAAGGTCGAACGCAATCGCGACCGCCGCTCCCTTGGCGATGGTACGGGTGAACCCCACGGCCAGATGTGCCGCGAGTTCACTCAGCGATGGATTGTGCCCCACTACTACTATCGTGGTCGCCTCATCCGGCAAGCTTCGTAAGACACCGGCGAGAGTGGAGCGCGAGTTCGAGGTGTACAGCGCCGTACTGAGCTGTATCCGGGAGATCGGATAGTTCAGATGCGACGCGAAACGGTGCGCAGTCTCGAGGGCGCGATCTGCCGGGCTGGACAACATGAGGCCGACTGGGAGTCTCTTCTGCGACAGCAGGCGGGCAACGCGGTCGCAATCGTCCGCGCCGTCCGGCGTCAGAATTCGCTCAACGTCGGACAGACCCGCGGTCTTGGGCGCGGCCTTGCCGTGCCGGATCAGGAGCAACAATCGGGATGTTGTCGAGCCGCGATCTGCTGGTTGTCTCATAGTTTCACCAATGCACCCGGCAAGACTATGCCTCCGATTCCAGTGCAAGTCAAGTTAGGATCATGTTACACGAGCGGGACCGAACGGGACGACGTAACCCGCGAGCCCTTAGATGGTTAGCAAGCCTGTAAGTTGTTCGGCGGCTCCGTTCCGCCAATCCTCCCTGTGCAGGTAAGCTTGTTGCCGGAACTTTGTGGTGAACAGACTCCTAACGTAACAGCCGGCACAACTCTGCGTAAGAAGAGATAAAGATCGACAGGGTAGAATGAGAGGAGCAACTATTCTCATGGCATCAAAGCTCACGGGAACGCTGCATTGGACGAAAGTCCCTCGAAAGAGACCTCAGGAGTATTTGCTCGCCAACGAATCGGAGACCGTGGCGCGACTTGCCTGGCAGAAGACCGGCGGATCACTGGCCGTGGGTGAGGCGCCCGCCGGAACCTGGAGTTTCAAGCGTTCGGGATTTCTCTCCACCAGAGTGACCGTCCGTACTCCCCATTCCGACGAAGACATCGCCACCTATTACCCGCATATGGGCGGCGGGGGAAGAATCGAGTTCCGCGATGGCGGCGTCTGGTCGTTTCGAGCTAAGGGCTTTCTGAGCGCCCACTATGAGTTAGTCGATGTGGCCGGCAACGTTCCCGTGAAGTTGAAAGTTCAGGGCTTCGGAACAGGAGGGGAATTGCAGTGTGATACGGCGCGCCTGGACGAGAAGACGGCGTATCTGCTGTGCCTGCTGATCTGGTATGTCTCTCTCCTTGCGAAGGAAGATGCGGCGGCGGCGGCCGTACTGGTGTGCTGTACGTAACCGCGCGTTTTCTCAGAACTCAGCGGCTCGTGGGCATTGAGGCCAGTCGTGTCATCAGGGGTCAGGGCACTCGCACTTCGGTTAGGAGTGTGTTGGCGTGCAGATTGCCGTTGCTTTTGTGCGATAGTCTCCTCATTACTACACGATGAAGTACAACTAGGAGAGTGGATTCCGCATGCTTCGCTTTTACGCCCCTGCCCGCCATCCGGCAATCTGGATCAGGAGCGCCCTGCTACCAGTGGTCTCCTGTGTTCTTGTCCTGGCTGCATCCTGTTCCAAGGACTCTGTGTCACCGACTGAGCCGGACCATTCCCTGTCCGGCCAACTGGCCTCGCTGACCGGAGCAAGCCGAATTCCCGGGGCGGCGGGCATCGTTTTCAGCCATGATACCGTGGCTGACCTCCAGGCCTCGGGCGTGCGGCGTGCGGGAGACACGGCCAAACTGACCATTCAGGATTATCTGCATGTCGGCTCCCTGACCAAGTGGATGACCGCGACGATGATCGGCACGCTGGTCGACGACGGGTTGCTGTCCTGGTCAAGCAGGCCGGCCGATGTGATCCCGGGGATCTCGGGTTCTATCGACTCCGGATATGCGAACATCACGCTTCTGGATTTGCTCCAGCATCGCGCGGGCATTCCGGCGGATGATGACTTCGACTCGCTCCCGACCCTCACCGGGACGCTGCGGCAGAGGCGATTGCAGGCAGCGCAGCTCGTGCTCGGGCAACCACCCGCCGTAACGCCGGGGACGTTTCGCTATGCCAATGTGGGATATGTCATCGCCGCGTGCATGGCCGAGACCGTCGCCGATCAGGACTGGCGCACGGTCATGGATACCCGGCTGTTTCAGCCGCTCGGTATTTCGGCTTTCTATGGGTGGCCGACCGAGCATGATGCGAACCAGCCCTGGGGGCATGTGCTCAATGGCCGCAATTTCGAGGCCGTCGCCCCGTCAGTGGAGTCTTCGGATCTTGATTTTCTGGAGCCGGCCGGGTTTGTGAGCATGACCTTGGAGGACTACCGCGTCTTCATCCAGTTGCAGATGGATGCCGCTCGGGGCAATCCTCGCTTGCTCAGCGCCGGGACGTTTCAGACGCTTAACACGCCGAACGGCGACTACGCCTGCGGCGTGCAAGTGGCTACGATCATCCCACATGGTACCCTGTATTGGCATAACGGCAGCAATACATTCTTCTACATGGTCATGTACATGATTCCGGAGAAGGACGTGTCAGTTGTCATCGGTGTCAATGCGGGTGATGAATCAGTTTACACTGCAGTAGGACAGGCGGCCGAGACGGTACTGAAACCGTTGATTGACTGACAGCCCAACAACGTGGACTCTGTTAGTCTACATGCTCCCCCGGCTGGACGTTAGTCGAACGTTTGAGGCGCTGATTGCGTACTTGAGAACCGCTGCGTAGTGCGGGGGTTCGGTAAATCTGCTCTTCACCGGAGCGACTCAAGATGCGTCGTTGCCGCACTTCGGGAGAGTCAGGCAATTCCAACATCCCACAATCTAATCGGGTGCCCGGACAGGGGATAAGTGCTTGACAAACAATGGACTTATCGGTATTCTTTAGACACGTCTCGGTTGCATCTTTCATTCTGATTGCGGTTTGCTCTGTGATGATATTGGGGACAGTTTCTCGTCTGGGCTGCAGGTTCTGCGGCTATTCCACTCTACCTATTCCAGCACCAAAGGGGTCAGTATGCGAAGCTCGCTTCTTGCGTCAATTCTGTTAGTCCTGGCAATTGTATCTGCGCCCGAAGCCTTGGCTGATACGACATACGTCAGCGGGACCATCTCGACAAATACTACGTGGACGCTTGCGGGAAGTCCCTATGTCGTTACCTCTGATTTGTTCATCAAGGGTCCCGGTAATAGTGCCCCTGCGGTGTTGACGGTAGAGGCGGGGGTGGAGAT
>AMWB02100485.1_pt1 | contig 48994 bp, 49 predicted proteins | sample 200311 | NCBI WGS metagenome assembly AMWB02 (sample SAMN02737377, study PRJNA173069) | bioreactor metagenome | biome: anode biofilm in microbial fuel cells | place: USA: California | collected 2010-12-16
GATGGGTTTATGGCGTCCCGTGCAAAGGGCACCTCATATCCCCATCTAGCTGAGGTTTAGTGGTAATCACATTCCGCTTTGAAGACGGCATTTGCCTGAAAACATTCAATAGTGTATCTTTACCGTTCAATTTTCACCAACCGGAGATCTCCCATGAAACTGTATGACAGCTATCTTTTCGATGCCGACGGCACCCTCTTTGATACCGTAGAGCTTATCTGTACCTGCTTTCAATATGTAGCCGAGAAATATGCCGGTAAAACCATGGCCAGAAGGGATATCATCCATGGTATCGGGCTGCCGCTGAAGAGTCAGCTCATCACCCATCTGGGGCCCGAACTTGACCATGAACTCATTCTTGATGACTATCTTCAATACCAGCTCAGCATCATGCAGGACAGTATTCGCCTCTTTCCCCACGTCATTGAGACCCTGGATCTACTGAAGAGCGCAGGAAAAAAACTGGCCATTGTCACCTCGCGAAGACGGTTCAGCCTGGATAAAATTCTGCAGTCCACCGACACAGCCAGGTACTTTGATGTGCTGGTGACCCCCGAAGACACAGCCAGGCACAAGCCTGACGCCGAACCAGCCTTGAAGGCCATGTCCCTGCTTGGTGCAGAGAAAACCAGTACCGTATTCACCGGTGACGCCCTCTACGATATCTGCAGCGGAGCCAGCGCCGGCATTGACACCATTTTTGTCAACTGGAGCCACGCTGCACGCTCCTCCCTTCCGGTTGCCCCCACCTGGGCGATCAACTCTCTGCAGGAGTTGACCTTGAACCTGCACTGCGGGAAGACGGATACGGTGTAAGCTATCCATTTCCCAAAAAATTATCCAAAGTTGTGATAAGCAATAAAGTCCTTGACTTCATGCTGTTAAATCCGGAGAATTAATAATTATTCACGATGTCAGTGTCTGCACGTACCTCTGCATTGCTGCCTGCCCGCATGATTATGCCGTTGTGCCATTCATTGTATATCAAAATATTGGATAGAAGCCGACTTTATTTAAAAAACATCAGGAGTATTTACGTGAAGAATTTAAAACTCAGAGTGAAGTTGGTGGGAGGATTTATTCTCACCGCCTTGATCATCCTTGCGGTTGGTATTACCGCAATTGTCGAGCAGGGTAAACTGCATGATCTCCAGACAGAAATGGCTGATGAGAATTTGCCTGCCGTACAGGATATCCTCATGATGAAAAGTGAATTTGCCTCCATTGCCAGCCTGATGCGTACCATTCTCACCCCCTATGCCACTGTAGAGCAGCGCAAAATGGCGCATGAAGGACTTGTTGAGGGCAGAAAAGTTTACGGTCCGATAAAAGAGGCCTTTTTAAAACTCGATTTTGCCACGAAGATAAAACCCGAGTGGGAGGCGTTTTCAGGTCATGTCGGTCAGTGGGCGGCAGTCAACAACAAGGCCGTGGCAATTTCTCAAAAACTGATCGATTCCGATGTGACCAACCCCGTTATCCTCAACAATCATATGAATGAGTTTGAAAATGCACATCAGGCTCTTCTTGCGAAAGTTGGCCGGCTTATGGCTTTTAATGAAACTTTTGACGGTGGTGCTGACGGGACAGCGTGTTCGCTGGGCAAGTGGCTGGACAATATGGACACGACCAATCCGGATATTATCGCTCTGGCCAAGGAACTGCAACCGATTCACCTGCAACTGCATAAGCATGTCAGTGAAATAAAGAACGATATGGCCGAGGGTAAGGCCGATGAGGCGCGGAGTATCACCCTCAATGAACTGTATCCTCTTTCTGAGCAGGTTTTTGCCCTGGTTGCAAAAATGAAAGCAGTAAGCGATGTCGCCTACAACTCCTTTATCGAGATGAATAGCCTGCTCCTGGGTGATGCCGCAATGCATCAGAAAGATACCTTTAATGCTATGGGCGAGATAGTCAAGAAAGCCAAGGAGGAAGCAGCCATTACTGTCAAGAGAGGCGAGGCTATCGCCAGGACGAGCACTTTAATTACAATTATAGGCATTTGTCTTGGGGTGGTGCTGGCTTTAGGACTTGGTTTTTATCTTACCTTTATTATTACCAAGCCTCTGCAAAAAGGTGTTGAGCTTTCCAGAGCCATGGCCGCTGGGGACATGACCAAATCCATGGATGTCGATCAGAAGGATGAAATTGGTATTCTGGCCTCCTCACTAAACGAAATGGCCAGGAATCTGCGACAGATGATTACCGATGTCAGCAAGGGGGTTGACAATGTCGACGATTCCTCCAGCCAGTTGGCGGCCATTTCCAATCAGATGCAGTCCGGCGCAGAGAACACCGCCAGCAGATCGGGCCAGGTGGCAGCTGCGGCCGAGGAGATGAGCTCAAACCAGAATACTGTTGCCGCGGCAATGGAACAGGCTTCGGTGAATGTGAACATGGTCGCCACAGCCACCGAGGAAATGAACGCCACCATCAATGAGATTGCCCGGAATTCGCATCACGCTCAGGAGATTACCACGCAGGCAGTCGGCAAATCCCAGAAAGCGTCGCAGCGGGTTAATGAGCTCGGCAAGGCCGCCGATGAAATAAACAAGGTGACCGAGGTCATAACCGAAATCTCAGAGCAGACCAATCTCCTGGCGCTGAATGCCACCATCGAAGCCGCGCGGGCCGGCGAGGCAGGAAAAGGTTTTGCAGTCGTGGCCAATGAAATTAAAGATCTGGCCAAACAGACAGCGCAGGCCACTCTGGATATCAAGACCAAAATTCAGGGAATACAGCAGGCAACCGGCATAACGGTTACGGAAATCAATGAAATCCAGAAAGTTATATCGGATATTGACCAGATCGTATCAACCATTGCCGCGGCTATTGAAGAACAGACTGCGACAACAAAAGAAATTGCCGAAAATGTCAGCCAGGCATCGAGTGGAATCACCGAGGTTAACGAAAATGTTGCCCAGAGCTCTGCCGTTTCTCAGGAAATTGCCGCCGATATCGCCGAAGTAAATAACAGTGCCAACGAGATGAACCAGGCAAGTTCCCGAGTGAAAGAGAACGCAGGGGATCTTGCGGATATTGCCAAAAACCTCAAGCAATTGATAGCCAGGTTTACTGTCTAGGCAACACTCCACCCACTGCCATTCTTCTTTCAGAAACGAAGAGTGGCAGCGGGTGGGAAAGAGTATAAATTGCGGTCGATCTGCCTTCTACGACGATGAACCGAAATTTACAATATGGCGAATCAGACAAAACTCCGTGTAGTGGTTACTGCCAGGGAATCGTATATCTGACGAGTGGCATTTGATTTGTTAAGCGTATACAGATGAATGCCTCTGGTATTGTGATCAATGAGATCACGTACCTGATCGGTAGCCCAGTGGATGCCTATCTTGGCTTCAAGCTCTTCATCTTCAGCACGATGCATCGCCTTGATTAAACTTGCCGGAAAACGTGTGTCGGCAGAAACCTCGGCCATCCTCTTCATGAGTTTCACCGAGGTAATCGGCGCAACACCGGCAACGATAGGCACCCGAATGCCGGCCAGTTCACAGCGCTCGCAAAAGTCATAAAATTCATTGTTGTCAAAAAGAGCTGGGGACAGATATAGTCAGCCCCGGCATCGACCTTAGCCTTGAGGTGATCAATCTCCTGCAGCCGGTTAGGGGGTTCAGGATGGCCTTCCGGGAAACCCGCTACGCCGATGCCCATCCTGGGATAATGCTTGCGGATGAATTCGACCAACTCAAAGGCATATCTGAAGCCGCCCTCTACCGGTTCAAAAGGTCCCTGACCTTGTGGTGGGTCGCCACACAGGGCCAGAATATTCTCAATTCCACTGGATGCATTGGTGTCCAGAATCGACTTGATTTCATCCCTGGTTGAACCAACGCAGGTCAAATGCGAAACGACGGTTAAAGCGGTCTCTTTCTGGATGCGGGCAACACCTGTCGACCGGATTCGGAAATATTGCTCTGTCCCAATCCCTGTGGTTTTTGGGCCTGCATGGTCCGAATCTGTTGTTTCTTGCGGAACAGCAAATTCTGCGTTCCGCTTCACTGGCGAACATTCAGGTGGTCTCTCAGGGTGGAAGTGTCTTTCATTCAGACCAAGCCCTTTCTTGAGGCATTTGTCCATATCGACAATGCTTAAGGTGGAAGTCGCTGAATCCATCGCCCTTACCCGCGATGTTTCATCTGTTGCGATACTTCGTGATTTACGGGGTATCGGCATCCGAGTAGCTATAGATGATTTTGGCATGGGCCATACTTCTCTCGGCTATCTCAGGGAGTTTCCGGTTGATATCGTTAATATTGACCGTTGTTTTACTCAGGAATCAGCTGCTGTATTTAATGACCATATAATCGCCAGCATTGTACAACTCTACGAAGCAATGGGGATCCAGATAATTGTTGAAGGCGTGGAGACTGAGGCGCAGCTTGAGCGATTCCACGTCCAGCGCTGTTCCTTGTTCCAGGGGTTTCTGTTCAGCCAGCCTTTGTCGGGTGAGGGGTACGTAGATTTTATCTGTCTAAAACAGGTGGTCATACCAAAAAATTATATTGGTTAGCTGCCAGTTGGCTCATCGCGACTATCAAGGTGATAAGAGAATGGAGTGAGGCCATGAAGCTAAAATGAAAACCACAGAGTGGACTGGTGCAGGGACAAGCAGCATGCCCCCCCCCGTTTGCACCACCGGCAACAGGCGGGCAAACGGAGATTGCATCTTGGATGAACAAAGTTGCCTGTGACTGGTAATTATCCATTACCGGCAAACAAAATTTTCCGGTCGACAGAGCGGGCGGCACTGGTTCCAGTGAGGACCATTGTCTGTTTTAATTCCGCGGCAATTGTGTCGATATAGGTTTCAACACCTTGCTGCAACCCACCAACGGCGGCCACGGAGAACGGACGACCGACGAGCACTGCATCAGCTCCTAAAGCCAGCATTTTTAAGACATCTCCTCCTGTACGGACACCGCCATCGGCCAGAATTGTAATCTTTCCTTTTACTTTGTCGGCGATTGCGGCAAGGACATCTGCTGCACCGGGGGCAGAGTCCAGAACTCTGCCGCCATGGTTGGAAATAATAATTGCATCGGCTCCAGCAGCAACAGCCAGCTCGGCCTCATCGACGGTCATGACGCCTTTGAGGATAAACTTTGTTTGCGTCTTGCCGATTATTTCTGTGAGTTTTTCAAGTGACTTCGGGGAAACAGGCCGGCCCATTTTGCGTAGCGTGATAAGACCTGCGGCATCGATATCCATACCTATGATGTCGGTGCCGGTGGCCTTGGCGGCCTCAATTTTTTTGAACAACTCTTCGTCTTCCCACGGTTTAATGAAGGGTATCCCGTGGCCATCCGCTGCTTTAATGGCATTAAAACCTGCCTGGTGAATGAAATCTGGCACCCCGTCTCCGCTGCAGCCGATGATACCTTTGGCTTTGCAGCCGTTGATGATAGCCTGAATGTAGTCTTCTTCGGATACAGCGCCACCCATATTGAAAGAGACGCCGCCGATTGGTGCGGCAAGGATGGGGAGTGTGAGTTTTTTACCCAGCACGTTCACTGTGGTATCCGGTTCAATGACGTCATGAATCAGGCGCATATTGAACTTTATCTTCGATAACGCTTCAATGTTACTTATAAAAGAGGAGCCGCTTCCCAGTCCGCCCATGCCGGGGACTTGTCCGGCACATGCCTTGCCGTTGCAGATTGGGCAGACTTTACAGTAGGGCTCCATCATTTTTCTTGCGTTGTTGCGAATTTCTTTCATTCCAGTCTCCGAGTAATAATGTAAAGGGCAGTATTATGGCCGGGCAAAACTCTTGGTTGTCAGGCGGTCCGTAAGCGTTAAGCGGTTCCTGTCGATTTATAATAAAAAGCTTCCTCAGGCAAGCGAATTTCAGCTATTGTTCTCGCGCCGGCGATGTCCATTCGCGCGCAGATGAACTACTGCCAGCCATACTCTGCAAGCTGAGCAAGAAAAAGATAGACGGTGATGAAGAAAATGGTGCCGATCCCCAGGGCCGCGATTCCACTCTGCAATTGATTCCGATACGCGAGGATCCTGTTCCTGAGGGCCTTACCGATTGTGCTCTCATTTTTCGGCCAAAAGAGAAGTTGTTTCCAGATGGGTATACCCCCCAAGGGGGGACTGAAAAGAGCACCCTGATTTCGGCGGCAATCGGTTCTGGTATAACTTTTGGTATTGCTGGATGGGAAATGGGTGAAGATACCATCGCTGATGGTTTCCGTATTATTCTTCATGGCGTAATCTCCTTATTTGGAAGTTGTAAGGAGAGTATAACAGGGCAGGGGTATCACAGAGTGAGTACCCTGTTATTTTTATAAAAGAATGAGCACAGGGGGTATGAAGACTGCACCGGGATTATTTTTCGATAGGAATCTGGTTAAGCAAGGAGTTGCGGTGCTCCGCCGCCAGCAAGGTTAAAAAATCGGTCAGAAAATTTTCTGCAATTTCGGTGAACGCGGCCGAAAAACCACCGGCATCAATCCGTACCACCTTTGCTTTCAGTTCGAGGGGCTTGTCGCGCATCGCAAGTTCCAAAACGATTAAAAGTTGATCGCCAACCTCGAGTTCTGTATTGTTTTTCGTTACAAAACAACCACTTGTTGATACGTTCTGTAGTATAGCCTGGCCCATTTGACCATTAGCCATATAGGTTAATTTTTTATTGGCCAGTTTGAAGCGGAATGCGGTTCGCCTGGAAACATTTGTTCTGGAAGACTTTGTTTTGGTAGCCATTTCAACATGAATCTTGAGAAGTTTTGGTGGTACGTCAGCAAGATATCACCCTGCCGCCTCAGCTGTTCAACCTTACATTGCACATCCTCTTAGTTTGCGGGCGTCTGTCCGTTTTTCAGCAGCTTTGCGAGCTCATCGTGGCTAAAATGGTAGCTTTGTCTGCAAAATTCACAACGAACCTCGGCACCGTCTTCTTTTTCCAGGAGCTGTTCGATATCATCTTCGCCAAGCGAAAAAAGTGCTCCTTCCATTTTGGCCTTACTGCAACTGCAGGCATAGAAAAGTTTTCGTGTGCCAATTTTTTTGTGTGGAACTTTGGTAAACAGCTGGGAAAGTATTGCTGCTGGTTCTTTGCCCTCCAGCAGGAGTTGGGAAAGAGGCGGCATTGCCGCGATCTCCTGTTCCAGATGGGTCAGCAGTGTTTCATCGGCTGGGGGAAGGGATTGGATGAGAAAACCTCCAGCGGCTGCAATAGTCCCGTCTTTTTGCAGATGAATGGCCAGGGCGATTGCCGATGGTGTCTGTTCCGACTGGGACAGGTAATAGGCGAGATCTTCACCTATCTCACTGGTGTAGAGCTGGATAGTGCCCGGGTATTTCTGATTGTTGCCGATATCTTTGACCACCGTGAGAAAGCCCGCCCTGCCAAGCCCTGTTGCTACATCTATCTGTCCGTTACTGAGTGGTACCTCGGCATGGGGATTGGCAACGTATCCGCGCACCCAGCCGTCATAGCCCGCTTCCGTGATGATTTTCTTGAGGGGGCCGCTGCCTTCAAATTTTAAAAAGACACTCTGGCTATCCTTTAAAAGAGCTGCCAGAAGGGCGGCGCCGGTCAGTGCCCTGCCGAGTGCGGCTGCGGCCAGCGGTCCGACATCATGGCGTCTGCACGCCTCGGTTACAAGGTCGGTGGTATTGCAGGCTACGCCAAAAAAATTGCCCGATTCCGAGATAACTCTTTCTATTGTGTCAGCCATGGTTTCCTGTTCGTGGTGGTTGATTGCCGGAGCGAGGACGCAAAAAATATCTTACTATCAAATACCGGTAGATGGGAAGTAATCTGAAAATCTTTTCGGTGTTCCACTCTGGCACTGAACAAATTTTCAGATCGTTAAGAGTAAGGCACGAATTCCCATGGAGCAATATCGAATTTGTTCCCAGTTAAATATTACGTTTACGTACTCGTTAAAAAAAGGTAAATTGGTGGTGTTTTTTTTGGCTCTATTTCAACCTCAGACAAAGGAGTGTGACCATGCGACTTTTTATTCTCTGCTGTTTGTTTTTGTGGAGTGTGCCCGCAAATGCCCAGGAAATTGCTGGAGTGATGGTGCAGGAAACACTGAAAAATGATGATGGTACAGTCATGCATCTGAATGGTGCCGGGATCAGATCAAAGTTTTTTTTCGACATCTACATTGCAGAATTGTATATGGAGCATCCCTCGAATGTGGCGGGGGAGGTGATAACTGGAGGCGGTCGTAAACGGATTACAATGCAATTTCTCTATGACGAGGTGGGCAAAGATAAACTGATAGAGGGTTGGAACGAAGGTTTTACCGGCAATACCAGCGCGGCGGAACTAGCCACATTACAAGCCCGGATAAATCAATTCAATTCGATGTTTGTCGATGTCAAAAAAGGTGATTTGATTGTACTCGATTTCGTGCCGGATCAAGGGACCTTCGTCACTATTGCCAAGCAGGAAAAAGGTGTCATCCCCGGCAAGGATTTCAATGATGCTCTGCTCAGGATCTGGCTGGGCGACAAGCCGGTTGACAAGGGGTTGAAAGAGAAAATGCTGAGCTACAATAAATAAGTTGCCCTGCTGCCAGCCACTTTGAATACCAGCTCGGCAGGGGCATTTGCCCCGGCCGAGCAGTATTGTGTCGTTGCTTCACGCGGCCATGTGATGCATGGGAATGCCTTCGAGAATGAAGTTGTGTCGTGCAAAATAATCCTGCACAAAAAGGATGTGCGCGCGCATGGCGTCGTGGGCCTTTTGTGGCTCACGATCAACGATGTGGCGGTATATAGTGCGGTGCTGTTCCAGCACCTCCTGGTAGGCAAACTCATTATCCCTCATTCGAGCCAGGTTCTTTTTTATCCCGATATACAGAAAATCGTAAAAACTCCTGGTTAGGTTGAGCTGAACAGGATTTTTGGTGGAAAAGGCCACGGCCATATGAAAAGCTGCGTCGGCAGCTGTCGAAATGGCATTGGTTGTGGCCAGGTCTGCAGCCATTTCCTCGAGGCAGTCGCGTATACCGGCCAGGTCCTGTGCGGTGGCTCTTGTGGCGGCAAGTTTTGCTGCGTTGCATTCGAGGCCCATGCGCACCTCTAGAAGATCGGTATACGTGGCTTCATCGGTGGTCATCAGGTCAGAGAGTGGGTGGCCCTCGCGCGCTTCCGGGGAACTGACAAAGGTCCCATGTCCCTGGATATGGTTGAGCAGTCCAAGATTTACCAGTTTGTCAATGGCGTTTCTCACCGAAGTTCTGCTCACCTGCATTGAGGCGGCAAGATCACGTTCCGGAGGAAATTGCTGCTCCGGCTTGAAGGCGCCTCGGTAAATCAGTTCCCGCAGCTGCTCAAAAACCTGACTGGAAACCCGTTTTGGTCTAATTGGTCGTATGTCCATAAAATTACTCCGTAAAACAAGTTATTTTGTTTTGTCCAATGCTTCCGCCAGAAGTTCCATGGTATGAACACAGCGGATTGTCTCATCTGCTTTACCGACAGCCCCTTTCAGCATGATCATGCAACCCGGACAATCGGTGGCCACAGTTTTGACTCCAGTATCCTGGATAGTTTCCACTTTATCTTTGGTGATTTGTCTTGAGATTTGCGGATGGCTGAGAAAGGAATAGGTGCCGCCAAACCCGCAGCAGCGATCAGAGTTTTTCATTTCCTTAATATCATGCCCTGAGGCGAGAAGAAGAGCCCGTGGTTCCTTCCAGACATTGGAGCCTCGTTTGAGATGGCAGGAGTCGTGATACGTTACTGCTTTCCCCGTCCCCATTGCCTTAAGTTTTGCTGAAGCGCCGAGGATGTTTTCCATGAACGCTGATGCATCCATGGTTTTGCTGGAAAGGGCCATGGCCATGGCCGACCATTGGGGGTGATCCGCCAGGCGATCGACAAAATCACGCTTTATGGCCATAGTGCAGGTGGGGCAGATGCACAGAATGTAATCTACCTTTGCATCGGTAAAAGCCTGCACGCTTTGTTTGGCCAGGTCTACACCCGTTTCGGTGTCACCGGCATAGAGGGCGGGGATGCCGCAGCAGTTCTGGCTCTTTGGAAATACCACTTCGACATTGAGAGAATTGAGAACCTTGATCATGCTCACGCCAACTTCCGGGTAGACAAAATCCGCCCCGCAGCCGACAAAGAAACCGACCCGGTATTGGGGATTGGTGACCTGCTGGGGGATGGAGTCGAATTGGTCCCGGAATGATTTGGGGGCAATGGATGGCAGATCTCGCCACTCGGTAAAATCGCGATCCATAAAATGCAGAGGCAGATGGCGGATAATGCGGCGCTCCGAATCACTCCTGTTTTTATGCGTTATCGGGCCCTGCAGTTTGGAGGCGGCCCGGACCATACTGTGAAACAGGCCGCGATTCTTCATTACTGCCTTGAAGGCGACATTCTTCACCACCCCCATGCCGAAGTTCTTGGTTACCTCATTACGCAGATGGAGGATGATTTCTTCCAGATCGATTTTGGAAGGACATACGGCAACGCAGGAGCGGCAGCCGATACACGCTCTGGTTATTTCTTTCGCCTTGTCCAGTCCTTCGTAAAAGGCGGTGAGGATAATGCCGATGGCGGAGATGTAGATAGAGCCGAAGACATGGCCGCCCACCGTCTGGTATACCGGGCAGACATTGGCGCATGCGCCGCACTGAATGCAGCGCAGGGCGTTCTGGCAGACTTTTGATTCATACAGCGCTTCCCGGCCCCCGTCGATGAGAACGATGTGCTGTTCTTTTTGCTCGCCGTTCACCGGGACAGCTCCCCGAATCCAGGTAATATAGGAGGTAAGCAGCTGGCCGGTCGCGTTTCGCGGCAGGAGCCGGGTTATTTTGATGGCATCCTCGATATTGCGCACCAGCTTATGGATCCCGGCAAAGACCACGTGTACCTTCGGCAGGGTGGCACAGAGTCTGGCGTTGCCCTCGTTGGTTACCAGGCCGATTCCTCCGGTATTGGCCACGAGGAAATTGGCACCGGTCAGGCCGATGTCGGCGTTGAAATATTCTTTTCTGAGGCGCAGGCGGGCATGATCGACCAGGGTCTTAATCTCCGGTGTAAGACGGGTGCCGCATTCCTTGGTGAACAGTTCGGCAACCTCTTCCTTGAACATATGGATGGCCGGCATCACCATATGGCTCGGGCGCTGCCCGGCCAGCTGAATAATCCATTCGCCAAGATCGGTTTCCGACGCTTTGATCCCATGCGCCGCCAGCGCCTTGTTCAGATGGGCCTCTTCGGATACCATTGATTTGGATTTGGCAATATGTCTGGCCCCTTTCTGTTTGGCGAGGTTGATCACATAATCATTGGCCTCTTTGGTATCTTTGGCGATAAAGACCTTGGAACCCGCTGCTTCCGCGTTTTGGATGAATTCAGCCAGGAGTTCTTTGCGGCGTACCCGGACTTCATCTTTAATTGCCGCGAGTTCTGTTCGCATCGCTTCAAAATCAAGACCTCGGTAGGCATTTTCCCGCGCGATCAGGTAGGCGTCGCCAAAAAGATGCAGAGCCTTGCTCAGTTTCGGGTTGGCGATAGCGGCTTCGACGCTTTTTTTATAGGTATCGTTGGTGGCCATGGTCGTTCCTTAATCAGTTTTCCATTAAATCACTGGAGATGCCTGCAACCAGCAGAATATGCACTTCCCGGGGGCCGTGGCAGCCGATGGTCAGCACCCGTTCAATATCTGCGGTACGGCTGGGGCCGGAGATGTAGGCGATAAATTTCGGTTCATTTCCCTGGTGGAAGGCGGTCATTGGCTCGACTGCTGCCAGATTGTCTCGGAGGATTTTCGTCGGATCGACCAGGATAAAATGCATTTCCGGCAAAGTCGTGGCAAGGCGCATCTCCTCGTCGGTGCTGTCAAGAACTACCGTGCCGGTGTCGGCCAGACAGAAATTACAAAAGGTAATTCCGGCTCCGGGAAGTTCGCCTGCATTTCTGAATTTTCCGGTAAAGACGTCAGCACCGGCCTCTGACAAAAGTGCCCGCAGATGATGTCGTTTTACAAGAGATGTTTCAGGGACAAGGGTGTTGCCTTTTGCCGTGTCTCTAATATACGTGACAGCGTCTTGGAGAGTGTTCATTCGCAGAACCTCTGCGCCGACACGTTTGGCGGCCTCGATAAAACGTTCGGTGATATTGTCTGTCATGGACTTTCCCATATGGAGAGTTGATGACGTCGTAAAAATTTCTCAAGTCTGATTTCTACGAGTTCGTCGCGATTGATGGTGCAGGTCTTTTGGTACATTGCTCCAGACAAACAAAAGCAACAGTTGTGCCATTTGGCAGTGTATTGATGTTTATCCGTTAAATATCAATAAGATGTTGCTTTTGTAGTGATGTTTATGCGAGACTGGATTGGTGTTGTCTGAAAAATAAGACATTTTCAGCGAGCTGATGGCCGGCTGTTTTGCGGTCGTCGCCAGTTTTATGACTTATGGTGCAGAGCTAACGTGCAGATAATATGATTATATATGCAGCAGTGGTCGTTGTCCGAAAAATAAGACGAACCAGCTGGATTCAGCTGGTTTTGCTCGGTGCTACGTTTGTGATCCGCCAATACATTTTGGCATCATTCTGTAATCATAGCATTTAATGACTCGTCCGGAAAAAAGGACAAGCTCACAGGGACAGCTTGTGTTTGTTAAGAAGGGCATAGAAATGGGACCGGGACAATCCAGACACATGCATTATTTTCTGAATATTGCCGTCACACTGGCGGATCAGCTCGCCGAGGTAGGTTTTTTCTGCCGTATTTTTAAACTCTTTGAGTGGCAGAAGGGGGCTGTCGAAGATATCTTCAAATATTTTTTGGCCCACCGTCTGGATGAGAGGATTCGATCTGTCACCTGCGGGTTCACTGATCCCGGTGCTGGCAAGATGGGAGATCTGGGCTTTGGCAACCTGTATCCGCAAGCTTCTCGGCAGATGCATGGCATATAAAGTCTTTTCGTCTCCGGCATCTATTACTGCCCGTTCGAGAATGTTGAACAGTTCGCGGACATTGCCGGGCCAGTTATATTCCGTCAGCGTCGGGATAAAATCTTCACCGAATTTCTTGCATTTCACGCCAAATTTTCGGCACAGCTGCTCAACGCTCACGGTCGCCAGTTGCTGGATATCTCCGGTTCGCTGCCTGAGCGGGGGCAGATGAATGTGTACGGTGTTGATTCGGAACTGGAGATCGTTGCGAAAGTGTCCACTTGCAACTAATTCGTCAAGATTTCTATTTGTTGCGGCAATGAGTCGAAAATTGCTTTTCTGCTCTTTGACCGCGCCAACTGGCCGGAATTGTCTTTCCTGAAAAACCCGCAGAAAGATTTTCTGGGTCGACAGGGGCATTTCACTCACCTCGTCAAGAAACAGTGTGCCTCCATCCGCCGCTTTAATAAGCCCCTGCCGATCAAACTGAGCGTCGGTGAACGATCCCTTCAGGTGACCGAAAAGAGTCGATTCGACCAGGGTTTCGGTGAGTGACGTGCAGTCAACTACCACGAAATTTCCCGAGGCACGATTGCTGTTCCGGTGAATGATGCCGGCAAATAATTCTTTTCCGGTGCCGGTTTCGCCGGTTATCAGTACATTGGCATCCGACCGTGCGGCCTTGGCGGTGAGATCAAGGCATCCCTTCATTTCCGCACAACTGCCGACCACTCCTTCCAGGGAAAGTTCCTCCTTGGCGATGGTACCTTTTTTTTCCTGGCGGTATTTGAGAGCTCTGTTGAGGGTGAGGGTAATGTCTCGAATGGAGGTGGGCTTGACAAGGTAATCCCACACCCCGCCCTGTATTGCCAGCTCCGCGCCGTCCGGATTGCCTTTGCCGGTCAGGATGATAACCTCGGGAGGATCGTTTCCGGCGATCAGGGAAGGGAGGATGTCGAGTCCGTTGCCATCGGGCAGACAGACGTCAAGAAAAACCACGTCGTAGCCGCTCTGCCGGGCTAAACGCAGACCCTCTTTAGCGGTGTGGGCCATGTCGGCATTATAGGAAAGCCGCGTGACCAGGCTGACCATTGTTTCACAGGCTTCAACATCATCGTCGATTATAAGGATCTCAGGCATGATTGTTTCCGTTTTGCAGAATCTCACGGATTCCGTCCATAAGGTCTTTCTTATGATATGGTTTGATAATCACCCGGTGGATATTCGGGTATTCTCCCGCCGCAATGCGTGCATCATCCCTGCCGGAGATGAGTATGACCGGCAGTTCAGGGAGCAGGCCGGCCAACTGGATGCCACTCATGACCGGCATATCGAAATCGGTGATAAGCAGGTCAAACTTATAGCTGCCGGCAGATACTAAACGCAGCGCTGCTTTCGGTTCGCGCAGCGCGGTGACGTGAAACCCCATTTCCTCCAGCAGGCGGGGGGTTGTCTGCAGCTGATCCTCGTCGTCTTCGACAAAAAGGATATGGCCGCCGATCCGGTCGATGCCGTCTGGACTGCTGGAGACGATATCGGCACAGGCTTCTGCTTCCGGGAGAAGAATTGTAAACGTTGCTCCTGCTCCTTCGCTGGAATGTACTCGAATAGATCCTTGATGACCTTTGATAATACCATGGACAACTGCCAGTCCAAGGCCGGTTCCTTCGGCTTTACTCTTGGTTGAAAAGAACGGGTCGAATATTTTATCCTGTATTTCCGGACTGATACCCGGTCCATTGTCTGTCACCGTGAGTTTGATGCAGGGAGTGGTCGTAGCTTGACCGGATCCAGGTATCCCTTTTTCGTCGACCACATGGGCAAGAGCGATATCGATTGTACCTCCGGTCGTCCGGAGGGCATGGAAGGCGTTGGTGCACAGATTGAGAATCGCCTGGTGCATCTGGGTGGGGTCGGCATGGACAAAGAAATTCCTGCCCGGTGCAGCATGACTGCGCACGGTGATACTGGCCGGCATGGACGCCTCCATCAGCTGGACAACTTCCTGAACCACCCGGTTCAGGTCTGTCGGTCGAAACCCTTCCTTGGAGGGACGACTGAAAGATAGTATCTGCTGGACGACTCTGCCGCCTCGCCTTGCCGCCTTGAGAACCCTGGCGAGGTCAGCTTCTGTCCGACTGCCGGCGGCGACATCGCCGATAGCAAGCTCCGTTGAATTGATGATTGAGGTGAGAATGTTGTTGAAATCATGGGCAATACCGCCGGCAAGGGTACCGATTGCCTCCATTTTTTGTGACTGAAGGAGCTGCTTTTCCAGGTTTTGTTCCTTGGTGATATTTTCTGCAGTGGTGAGAATCCCCACTATCCGGCCACTCTGGTCCTTCAGTGGTACCTTATTGACTTCAATCCAGGCATCAGCCCCGTTAATATCGCGGACCTTTCGGCGAATTTTGCGGAATGGTTCCTTTTGGGCAACAACGGAGGTATCGGCGTTTGTCGACCATTCACTATAGAGGTTATCTCTCAGGAGTTCCCCGGTATTTTTACCGACGACCTGGAGGATGTCCCTGATACCGAAGAAATCCATAAATGCCTGGTTGGCACCAAGGTATTTCCCTTCCGCATCTTTCCAGGAGACGAGCTGCGGGATGCTGTCCATCAAGGTCTCCTGAAATGCCAGCTGATCGGTTATTTTTCGTTCTACCTTACGGCGCTCAAGCATTGCGCCTACCATTGACACCAGGGCAAGAAAGAGGATGACAAAACTGACCATCATGGTCCAGAAAAGTTCTTTGGAAAGAGAATAGATGGCTTTTGGGGTATTGATTATCCTGCTGTTTGGCGGGAGGAGCTTCTGATTGATGCCGAGTTTTTCCATCACTTTGTAATCAAAAAGATACATTCCTCCTTCGGGCTGTCGTATGATCGGGATATCGTCGGCTTTCGTCCCGTCGAGGATTTGCAGGGCCATCTTGCCGGCCGTTTTGCCGTCTTCTATTCCCGAAAGAACCCTGCCTCCGACGGTGCCGTAGCCGACCAGAAATTCCCAGGAGGAGTATATGGGGACGGAACTGTGTTTATAGATGGCTTCCGTTACTTCTTCTGCCGTGTAAAATCGGCCATTGATTGACTGGTAATACGGGGCGATAAATAAAAAAGTGTCAGTTGGCAGTTCACTCACTCTTTTCTGCGTCTCCTCAAGGCTCAGTTCTGTCCAGAACTCAATCTGCAGCCCCAGATTGTTTGTCTTGAGTAATTTTTCAGCCTGGTGCCGAATCGCGGTGCCGGTGGTAGAGTTGTCAATAAGAAAAACAAGTCGATCTTTCTCAGGGTGCAAGGTCTTGGCCACCTTGAGGGTATCGATAAAATCATAAACTTCGACAATCCCGGTAATATTGCCTGCGGCAATTTCCGAATCCTTGAGGTCGTTTACCCCGCAGAACACCACTGGAATGTTTTTGAACAGATCGTGCCGGTGATGGTTTACAAAATTTAAGGCATCATTGTCGGAGAGGACAATGACGTCAAAGGCCTCATGCTTGAATTTTTCTTTATACAACGCGTACAGATTTTTGGAGATAAGGTCGTAATTGTATTTTTTTGCATCCATATATTCGATCTGCAGATCCACTTTATAGTGGCTCTGGTTCAAGACGGTACGGATTCCTTCTAACAGTCCGTCCGACCAATGGTAACCATTATGGTACGAGTTGAGGTAGAGAACGGTTTTTTTCTCCTGGTCGGCATGACTCGGTGATGGCAGCGCCAGGAAGGCGAGAATGGAAACAATACAGATCAGGGAGAAAAAAAGAGTGGTCCGGAGTGTCGGTGAACCGTGATTTGTAATCATAGTACTCATATTGGGGCAGTCATCAATCTTGGGTGAAAAGAATATATTACCTTTATTGTAAGGCAAAAGCAAAAAGGATGGCGCCATTCCTGTTGTTTACTAAAAGCAGATCCGGATTAAGGAGGCAAAGTCTGCCTGGTTCCCTTTTCTCTGGGGGGGACTATCGGACACTGCAGGGAGACATTTGACTTCCTGCCGTCTGCTTTGCTACTATGAAGTATCTTTGGTGGCTGGCCTTCTTTGATCTTGCTGCCGGGTACAGTTCCTGAAATTTTTTTTACGACGCCATTTTATTCTATAAAGGTTTTACCGCCATGCATCTCGACTTGAAGCACAATTATTCACGCCTGAAAATGTTTCTTGTCGTGTCCATACTTGTTGCCTGTACTCTCTGTTTAATGCAATTTGTCGATGTTTTTCTTGGCGTTGATGCAAGTCTTCTCCCCTTTGACCCGGAAAAACAGTATAGTCCACTGCCGACAGTGGTCATGGTTCTGGTTATCCTCTTTCACACCATATTCCCCGGCATCATTATTCTGGAAGAAGGCCCGGTCAAGGGGACTATCTATACCGTTGTCTCCTGGTTTTTCTACGGGGTGCTTGTGCATTCCTATACCTCGAGTTATTCATTGTACCTCCCTTTGACGGCTCCCCTGATCGGCTGCATGGTTTCTATAATACGGGTGCTTGCCTGGGAGCACAGTTTTGTGACAGAAGAAAAGGAGACCATCAGAAAAACGCTGGGCTCGCTCGTAGAGCCGAGTGTCGCTGAGTATCTTCTCAAAAACCCAGACCTGCTCAAGCAGGATGGGGAACGAAAGACGGTGACAATCATGTTTGCCGATCTTCGCGGCTTCACCAGACTCTGTGAAGTGATTGCCCCTGAACATGTAATTGCCATGCTCCGCGACTGTTTCGGCAAGCTCATCTCGATCGTGCGAACCAATGGTGGCACGATTGATAAACTTGTCGGTGATTCTATGATGGTTGTCTGGGGCAATCCGGTTCCCCTTGAAAATCACGCTGAAAAGGCCGTCGAAGCCGCTATTGAAATGCAGGCAATGATGGACAGCCTGAAAAAGAAATGGCAGCAGAAGCTCGGGGTTGATATCATGTTGGGCATAGGCATAAACACCGATGAAGTGGTGGCCGGTACTATCGGTTCGGAAGAGTTTTGTGACTATACGGTGCTCGGCTGCGGGGTTAATCTCGCCTCCAGGCTTGAGTCCATCTGCCCCGGCGGTTTAATCTATGTATCCAAAAAAACCCACTCAATCCTTGACGGCACTTTCGAATTTCAGGAACTGGATGAACAGAAAGACAAAAATAATTGTGGTATGTCAGGAGTGTATAAGGTGATTGCCTGAAAATCACGCTCTCTGATGTATCTCATGTGCTTTTGTGCCGCATGCATTGCACATTCTCTTTGTGGGTATGATTTATGGAAATTATGACAATTGCCCTGCCTTTTGTAAAGGTGATCGGGGCGTTCTGTCTCATGTTGATTGGTATCAGAAACAAGTTGGGGCTGGCCCTGTCCATCTTGCTGGGCGGGCTGTTCATGGGGCTTGTTTTTGGTCTTTCTGTCCCGATACTTCTGCAGACTGGCGGCATGGCGCTGGTGCAGGAAAAGTTTCTCTTTCTTGTTGGCATCGTTGGCTCGATACTCATTCTTTCCGACGCCCTGGAGCGATCGGGGCAGTCCGCCCGGCTTATGACCGCCCTGTCCGGTTACCTCGTTCGACCGCGTTTACGGCTGATATTCTTTCCGGCACTGATTGGTCTTCTGCCAATGCCCGGCGGGGCGATTTTTTCGGCACCCATGGTGAAGGCGGTGAGCGCCGATATGAGCCTCGGCAATGAAGACAGGGTGGTGATCAATTACTGGTTCCGGCATGTCTGGGAGATGGCCTGGCCGCTCTATCCCGGTATTATTTTGACTGTTGCTCTGGCCGATATTCCCATCACCGCGCTTATTTCCAGGTCCTGGCCGGGGGTTGCGGCCATGTTTGGTATTGGCTGGTTCTTTTTTCTCAGGGGCGGGGTGTTGCAAGTAGATGTCGTGCCCGGCGAAGCGAGACCTGGCAAAGGGGGGCGAGCCACGGTGTTAAGGGAAGGACTCCCCCTGTTTATCGCTATTGTCGGGGCGATAGGACTGGAGTCGCTGCTGGCCAGGTTTGCTCCCCATATTTCCTTTGAATGGGGGGTCATTGTCGCTCTCGGCGGTGCCATCATCTGCATCATCGCCCAAAATCAACTCGGATCAGGTTTTCTCTTCTCCGTCCTGAAAAAAAAGAGCCTCTGGACTATGCTCATGGTTATCGCGGCGATTTTTATTTTCAAGGATCTGATGCAGGCGGCGGGAATTGTTCAGGCCATGGCAGCCAGCGCCGGAGGCGGGGTTGCCCTGTTTGCCGCGGCTGTTTTCTTACCATTTCTGGTAGGGATGGTGGCGGGGATAAACGTCGCCTTTGTCGGCGCGACGTTTCCACTGCTCATTGGTCTGCTGCATTCTCTTGGCATGGATGATAAGCTGGTTCCCTATCTTGTTCTCGGATCCTTTTCTGGATTTACCGGAGTGATGATCTCTCCCATTCATATCTGTTTTGTACTCACCTGCAATTACTTTGCAACAGACCTGGGCCGGGCCTGGCGTAGAATTATCGTCCCGTCAATCTGTTTCGGACTGTCGGGGGTACTGCTTTTCTGGGTTCTATTGTAAGGCAATGAGTGGAAGAAGACAAAAATACTGGATGGCTGTGGGAAAAAAAATCGACCTGATGCCCATTTGCCGCATGGGCATCAGGTCGATGAAATGGTTTACGTATTAGATTTCAGAAACACCCGAAGGGATTAAACAGATAAAAACGAAATCTTCGCCACCTCCGTTCATGAACTGGTGCTCTTCATCGCCGGGAATGAAGACCACTGTGCCGCTGGTGACCTGTCGCCATTCGCCGTTTTGGTAAACCTGCCCTTTGCCGGAATGGACGAAAATTTCGTGCTCCCATTTATGGGCGTGTCTGGGAGTAAAACCACCCGGGGCGACGGTGAAAACCCGCATGCAAAAGTTGTCGGCCGCATCTTCTTTGCCGATGACGACTCTGCCGGTGACACCCTTTGCTGTCTCGTTATCAAATTTGTGGGAGGGGGAATCTTTATAATCGACGATTTTCATAATAATCACTTTGCGTATAGGGGAGAAAACGGATAATAACCTACTGTTATAAATAATAGAGCTAATTTTAGATTATGCAACTGTTTAGCGTGGAGGCCGGGAGGCCTTGCCGGTCAGGCCCATATATATGGCCGCAAGGGTGATAAGGAGTCCTGTCCAGTTGAGGGTGTCAGTAGGGCGATTAAACAGCAGAACATCCCAGATAAAAGCCAGAGAGGGCTGGAGAAGTAAAATCAACCCTGCATGGGAAGCACGCATCTTGGGCAGAGCATGGGCGATGAGGACCCAGCCGACTGTCTGGCTGAACAGGCCAAGACCGAGCAGGGCAGAGAGGCTTTTGTAGTTGGGAATTGTAAATGAATCGCCGGCGTGGAGCATTTTTATGCCGAGGAAGAAGGCGCAGGTGACCGATACAATCATAAGGGTAGAAAACAGGGAATGGGTATCCTGGGATCTGATTTTTCTCAGACTGAGAAGAAAGGCGGTGTAGCATGCCGCAGTTAGCAACCCATAATAAATGCCTGTTTTATAATTGTTTGTCAGGGTATTCCAGTGTATACCGACGATCAGCAAAAGGCCGAGTATTGCCAGAGGGAGGGCTGCAAAAAATCTCGGGCGGCTTTTCTCGCCAAAAAAAAGTATTCCTGCTGCTGCGAGAAAAAAAACCTGAAAGTTGCCGAGAAGTGTCGCCAGGCCCGGACCAATATACATGATGCTTTCATGCCAGAAAAAAAGGTCAAGCGCAAAAACGAAACCACAAAAGGTGATAAGAAACCATTCGGCTCGAGTGAGTTTCTTGAAACCCTTCACCCAGTAGGTGGCACCAAAAAGAAATACCGCGCCAAAAAACACCCGGTAGAAACCCGGAGCAGTGGGGGAGACATCCGCCAGTTTAACAAAAATTCCCGAAAAACTAATGAGAAAGGCACCGCAAAGTACTTGAAATGTCGGAAGTTGCCGGAGCTGGGTGATGAGCATTATTGGCGATAGAGAGGAAGGGAAACTGTTGGCGGCTCAAGCCACGGAAGAGTCGGTTTCGATGACAGTGTCGCTGGTTGCATAGTTACGCACTGCTACCATAATGGGCTTTATAAAATTGTGCACCGAATATAATGGGTCGGATGCATTTGCGGTAATGGGACGTCTGATGATGCGAACGCATGCACAATAAGTTGGGCGGAGAGTGACTGTTGTGCGACGTTCAAAAAAACTAATACAAGTATAATGAAAATTTTATGTGTTGTAAATACATATAGATAGGCATTTATTGATGATTTGTTGCTGAAATGATGTTGAATTTTTGGGGAAATTTAGTATTGGTGTCACTTTGATTTTGTCGAGAATCGATTGATTCCCGCTGCCGCGAGGCACAATACGCACAATCATTTGCCCAGTGAGGCATTTTGAGTCTTGTTTGCCAGGCAGAATATATTTTTATGGAGAACACCTCAGACGATATGAATGATTTATCAACGAAGTATCTTGGGCTGGATTTGAAAAATCCTTTAATTATAGGCAGTTGCGGGTTTACAAATTCGGTTGGTAAGATCAAGGAACTCGCGGACAATGGCGCGGGTGCAATTGTGCTGAAGTCTCTTTTCGAGGAACAAATCCAGGCCGAGTTGTCGGCAAACCTTGAAAATTATAATGCAGATTACCCGGGGGCGACGGATTATATTCGTGAATATACCAGGGGCAATGAGGTCGATGAATATCTGCAGCTCATCTCCGGGGCGAAAAAGATGGTTGATATTCCGATAATAGCGAGTATCAACTGTGTCTCGGCGAGCGAGTGGGTATCCTTTGCTCAATCTATTGAGCAACAAGGTGCGGATGCCATAGAACTGAATATCTCTCTGCTGCCTTCCAATCCGAAAATGACCAGCGCAGACAATGAGAAGAAGTATCTGGAGATTATCGCTGCGGTCAGTGATATGGTGTCAATACCACTCACCCTGAAAATGAGTCACTATTCTGCTTCCCTGGCCAATCTTTTACAGAAATTGAGCTGGACCGACCGGGTCGCAGGTTTTGTCCTGTTCAACCGGTATTATTCCCCTGATATAGATATACAGAAGATGGTGGTCAAGTCAGCCAATGTCTTGAGTAGTCCGGCTGAAGGGATTGGGCCCCTGCGGTGGATTGCCCTCATGTCCGGATTGATTGAAAAGGATCTGGTGGCGTCGACGGGGATTCATGACAGTGAAGGACTGATCAAGCAGCTTCTGGCAGGTGCTACCGCTGTACAGATTGTCTCGACGGTATACAAAAACGGTGCAGGTCAGATTGCGACGATATTACAAGGGCTTGAGGCATGGATGGAACAGAATTCGTTTTCCAGCCTGGCCGATTTTAGAGGCAAACTGAGTTACCAGCAGGCAACCGACCCGGCTGTCTTTGAGAGGACTCAATTTATGAAATATTACGGGGGATTGTCCTGATCGGTCAATCCTGGTCAGAGATGAAATGTCGCTGCAGGTATGCACAGAGCGGCGTTTCCCCAGCAAATTAATTAAATTATCAAATAGATATGACTTCGTTGCTGACATTTCCCAAAGGTGGGGTTCATCCGCCTGAACGTAAAACCCAGACGCAGGGCTTAGCTGTTGAAGTGATGCCCGTTCCTGACGAACTTGAAATCTTCCTCGGCCAGCATATTGGTGCTCCGTGTACTCCGACGGTCGCCAAGCGTGATGTGGTGGTTGAGGGTGCGGTTATCGGTGAGGTAAAGAAGGGCCTTGGGGTACCTCTCCATGCCCCGGTCGCCGGTAAAATTAAAAACCTGGCAATGTCCGCCCATCCTATTCGAGTAACGAGCCCGTCTATTACCATTGAAGTGGACAAAGAAGCGGAACCTGTTCAATATCAGTGGGTTGACTGGCACAATATGTCAGGTCCCGAGCTGCTGGGCAAAATACACGATGCAGGTATTGTCGGCATCGGTGGTGCCGGCTTTCCGACCCACGTGAAGCTCAGTCCACCGGCCAATTCCCCGGTTGATACCCTGGTGCTCAATGGCGCAGAATGTGAGCCCTATATCACCGCCGACCATCGGCAGATGCTGGAAAACTCAGCAGAGATCGTCGAAGGGGCAAAGATCATCCTCAAGGTTCTCAACATCGGTAAATGCCATATAGGTATTGAAAACAATAAACCAGATGCTATCCGAGAGATGAGGCAGGCTGCTCAGGATGCATCCGGTGCGAACTGCACCATAAAAATTGAGCCTCTGCAGGTCAAGTACCCCCAAGGATCGGAAAAACAATTGATCCAGGCGGTTACCGGCAGGAAAGTCCCGGCGATGGCACTGCCGTCGGCAGTCGGTGTCGTTGTGCAGAATGTGGCTACGGCCAAGGCCATCTACGATGCCGTGGTATACGGCAAGCCGCTCTATGAAAAAATTGTCACTATTGCCGGAAAAGGTATTGCCAGACCAGCCAATCTGCAGGTAAAAATAGGTACAAAAATAAGCGATATCGTTAACTATCTTGGTGGCTTGCAGCCGGGTCTCAGCAAGGTCATTATGGGCGGACCGATGATGGGGTTTGCCATTTCGAACCTGGATGTTCCGGTAACGAAAACCACGTCGGCCGTTCTTTTTTTAAAGGAAGACGAAATCGATACCAGACCGCATTCGCAGTGCATCCGCTGCGGCTGGTGTCTTGACGCCTGTCCGATGGGGCTTGAGCCCAAAGAGATTGGAATTTATGTGGAGGCGAAACGGGCCGAGGATACCGCACAGTTCGGCGTCTTTGATTGCTTTGAATGTGGTTCGTGCGCTTATGTGTGCCCGGCCAAACGACCGCTGGTGCAGTTTGTGCGAATGGCCAAGATGAAAGCGAAAAGAGCATAGCAGCAGAGAACAGTTTGATCATCGTTTAGGAATATGAAATTAAGAGTGGCGAAGTAGGTAACTGCGGACCGGGCACATTTTTATCTGGCTTGGAAAGTTTTTTACGACGCCATCACCGTTTGCTTTTTAAGAGAGAGTTGGCCCTGTTCGCAGGGTGTATGCATTAATCAGGATGTATTGAGGAGAGTCGTGAGCAATCAGCAAGCTTCAGACGACCAGACAACTGCACCGGCGGGCCTGTGGAAGGTTTCCATTTCGCCGCATTTGAAGAGCAGTGAGTCGGTTGGGAAAATTATGTGGACGGTTGTGGCCTGCCTTGTGCCGCCACTGATTTTGTCGATTTTCGTGTTCGGCATTCAGACGCTTTTAATCACAGCCGTGTCCGTTATCAGCTGTGTGATCGTTGAGGCCGTAAGCCAGAAGGCACTGGGCCGTACAGTGACCATAAAAGACGGCAGCGCCGTTCTTACCGGCATGCTGCTGGCCTTTGTCATTCCGCCGGGCGTTTCGCCGCTGCTGCCTATCCTGGCGGCGGTATTTGCCATCTATATCGGCAAACACCTGCTGGGCGGTATCGGTTATAACTTCTTTAATCCCGCTCTGTTAGGCCGCGCCTTTCTGCTGGCTTCTTTTCCGGTGGCGATGACCTCCGCCTGGCTGTCGCCGATAGATATTTCCGGCGACGGGTATGGCATCTTTTCCTACTTCAGCAGTTCAGTCGACGCCGTGTCCACGGCAACGCCGCTGGCCGTTTTGAAAGAACATGGCATGGCTGCTTTTATCGATAAGTTTGGCAGTGGCGCAAGTCTGTATACCCATTTTTTTCTTGGCTGGCGGCCTGGATGCATTGGTGAAACCTCAGGTTTTCTGCTTGTCCTCGGTGGGCTCTATCTCATCTATCGCGGCTATATCACCTGGCATATCCCGGTTTCTCTGCTTGGCACCATTGCCGTACTGAGCTGGATATTCGGCGGCGAAAATTATTTCAGCGGTGACCCGCTGCTCGCCGTTCTCTCCGGAGGAGCCGTGCTTGGCGCCTTTTACATGGCTACAGATTATGTCACCAGTCCGACCACGAAACTATCGAAAATAGTATTTGGTATGTGTATCGGCGCCCTTACCGTTTTGATCAGATTACGAGGCGGATACCCCGAAGGTATCTGTTATGCCATACTCCTGATGAACCCTCTCAGCACCGTTCTCGACAGTTGGTTTAAACCAAAGCGTTTTGCTCCGCCGGCAGGAGGTGCAAAATGAAAGATATGCTGACTATAGTTGTCCGGCTCACCATTTCCTGTCTGCTGGCCGCATCCGTCATGGGGTTGTGCTTTATCTTTACCAGTAACGCCAAAAAACATAATGAACACGTCAAAGAGCAGCAGGTCATGTATGAACTGCTTGGCTACAAAAACGGTGCAAAGATACCGGAGTCGCTTGCCCTGCATGAGGTATACCGATATGTTATCAGCAGCAGCGAGAAGCAGTCGATCGGGTATCTGGTGCCCAAGGCATCCGGTAAAGAGGCAGGGTATGACTTTGTCAATATTGACCTGAATGGCGCCTTGCTGGAAAACAAAGCGGTAGCCCTGAGCGAAACCGAAGTGCTCGAAACAGAGACACGTAACAAGGCGGTTCAACAGACGGTCGGCGCCGGATATACCGCGAACTTTGCCGACCGGATCATTATCGTCACCGATAACGGGAAGCGGATTGCCTACCTGATCGGCGGCAAGTTCCAGGGTTTTAAAACCTTTGTCAACGTTATGCTGGCGGTCGATCCGAATTTTTCCCTGCTTGGCATGGAGATTCTCGAGCATGAGGAAGATCCCGGGCTTGGCGCGGAAATCGAGCAGGATTACTTTAAGAACCAGTTTAAGGGCAAACCTTTTGAGGCACTGAAAACCATCAATGTCGTCAAAGCGCCTATTCCTGACGATTATCTCAAGGCCTTGACCGGCAAACTGAGTGAAGCGGATATTCTCAAATTTCGCGAACAATACAAAGATAAAGATATTTATGCCCTTACCGGTGCGACCATTTCGTCTAAAGCCGTGAGCAATGGCGTCAAAGGCATTGTTCTGAAATTCGCTTACCGCATCAATGTCTTGGATAAAGTTCTGCGAGAACAGCAGCTCGCTGTATCGTTTTAATACTTGTAAGAGGAAGTCGACGTGGCAAATGACAAATCCAGCATGCAGCTGATAAGCAGAGGCATCTTGAGTGAAAACCCGATTTTCAAGCTGGCACTCTCGATGTGTCCTGCCGTGGGTATTTCAACCACGGTGATGAACGGTCTTCTCCTGGGAATTGCAGTGCTCTTTGTGCAGGTGTTTTCCAGTGTGACGATATCGATCTTTAAAAACCTCATTCACCCGAGGATTCGCATCCCCACCTATACCTTGACCATTGCCACCTGGGTGACGGTGATTGATCTGGTGCTTGCGGCGTACCTGCCGGAAGCCTATGCCAAGATGGGGATTTTCGTCAAACTTATTGTCGCCTTTGCCATCATCACCATGCGGCTTGAGATGTTTGCCAGTAAAGAAAGCGTCAACGATTCGTTCTGGGACGGATTAGGTATGGGGCTTGGCTTTATGGTTGGTATGATGACCATTGGATTTGTCAGGGAACTGCTCGGCTCGGGGGCAATTTTCGGCTATGACGTCCTTGGCTTCAAACCACTGCTTTTTTTCATTCTGCCCAGTGCCGGTTTTTTTGTTGTTGGCCTGATGATGGCCTTTTTCAACTGGATCGAAATTTTTTATAAACGCTCAAAAGGTTTGAAAAGATGAATCTTGCATACACCAGATATATCGTTCTGACGGCGTTGCTATTTCTGCTGGCTCCGATTTTTGCCCGGGCCGAGGGACTCGTTGTCAATCAGAAATTTATATCAGATAAAGAAATTCAGGTCACTTTCTCCGGGCCGGTTGATAAGGCTGTCACGGAGAATATCCAAAACTACACCATCTATGAAGAACCGGATCCAGACATCAGGCTGGAACTGAGCTCTGCCGTTTTGGCTGACGACGGGAAAAGTGTCACCCTCTTCTTTAAGGAACCACTGAATACCGCCAAAACCCATGTGATCACGGTGCATGGCCTGGCCGGAATCGATAAAACCACTTTTACAGTCAGCAAGTCGTATCTCGGCTATCTGTTCGGTATTCTCATTTCGGCTCTACTGATCAATAACTTTGTCTTTACCAAGTATCTCGGTCTCTGTGTCTTTTTCGGTACCTCGAAGAAAAAAGATACCGCCAAGGGAATGGGCGTGGTCTTTACCATGGTCATGGTCGTTTCCGCCCTGATGAGCTGGTTTTTCTACAATTTTATCCTTATTCCTTTTGACCTGAATTTTCTGCAGATCGTGGTCTTTATCGGGCTGGTATCCTTGACGGTCCAGGCGGTTGACACGATTCTCAGGAAGGTCAACCCGATTCTGTTCAACTCATTCGGGGTATACCTTGTTCTGGTTATTGCCAACTGCGTTATTATTGCCGTGCCACTGATTTTGGCCAATAATAATTATAACGTCTTTGAGACCTTTATGCTGGCGCTTGGCGCAGGTGGCGGATTTCTTCTGGCCCTGTATCTGATGAGTTCGGTGAGTGAACGTATGCAGCTGGCTAATATTCCCAAAACGTTTAAAGGGCTGCCGATTGCCTTTATTGTTGCAGGGCAGTTTGCCATGGCCTTTCTAGGATTCTCCGGGCTGCAGTTATTTTAGTGCCTTGCTTCTTTAAAAGGCATTGACATGAATCCCGGCTGCTTCGCTGTTTGCCGGGTGGTAACATAGTATTAATTGAGAGTAAAAATATGGATCCGGCATTAGTAAAATTAGCATTAGGCGGTCTGGTTCTGCTCGGTTGCATCGGTCTGTTCTTTGGTATCGGCCTGGCCATTGCTGCCCACAAATTTGCAGTAGAAGTCAATCCGCTTATAGAAGAAGTTGTTGAGTCCCTGCCGCTTGCCCAGTGCGGCGGTTGCGGCTATCCGGGATGTGAAGGCTATGCCATTGCCGTGGTAAATGATCCTGACGTACCGCCAAACCTGTGTTTTCCTGGAAAGGAGAAGGTGGCCGCCAGGGTAGCTGAGCTGACCGGTAAAAAAATGACCGCTCTGGAAGACCAGGTCGCACTCGTTCGCTGCTCAAGAGTCGAAGGCCGGGTAAGCCATAAACACGAATATTACGGTTTTGCCTCCTGTACCGCAGCCAATCTCAGTTTCGGAGGGGCCTCAGCCTGTCAGTTTGCCTGTATCGGCTTGGGTGAATGCGCTGAGGTCTGTCCCTTCGATGCAATAGACATGGTCGAGAACTTTCCGGTTATCAACCCCGATAAATGTGTCAGCTGCGGCGTTTGTGTTAAGACCTGTCCAAAACACATCATTGAGATTCAAACTTTGAAGGCGCGGGTTTATGTCCCCTGTTCGACCCAGGACCTTGGCAAGAATGTCAAAGCTGTCTGTGAAGTCGGCTGTATCGGCTGTAAAATGTGTGTTAAGGTATGTCCGGCAAATGCAGTTACCTATGAAGGCAATATTGTTAAAATTGATCATAAAGCCTGTATTGCCTATGGCCCAAGTTGTGAAACGGTCTGCGTGACCAAATGTCCCCGTAATATATTCAGACCCTATGCAGGTCGTCAGGCTATCTCCAGAAGTGTGGCCGATGGCCTGAAAATGGCTGGTTAATAATTTAAGATTTGGAAAAAGATATGAAAAATCCAGAGACTCCTTTTGATCAGAAAAGAAGATCGTTCCTGAAACTCTCCGGCTTGTTGGGACTTGGCGTCGCATCAGCTGCACTTCTGCCGGCTGAAAAGGCCGAAGCCTTATTCTTTGGTCCGAAGGAATACAAAGTAACAGAGACACGGCTGGCTATGGGGACCTTTGTGGCGATGACGGCAATTCATCCCTCGCGGGATGAAGCCGAACAGGCGATTGGCCTTGCCTTTGAGGAAATTGACCGTCTCAACGCCATGTTGACCCATTTTGAAAAAAGTTCGGCTGTCGGTTCTTTTAATGCCGCCGGGAAGATCGAACATGCACCGCAGGAAATGCTCGACCTGGTCGCTCGCTCGTTGTACTTCAATCAACAGACCGGCGGGGCCTTCGACATCACGGTTAAACCACTGGTCGACCTGTATAAAGACAGTTTCGCCAAAAGCCACCAACCTACTGAAGGCGAAATAGACCGGACCTTAAAGCTTGTCGGCAGCAACAATATTACCTTTCGCAGTGGGTCCCTGCAATTTGCCGGAAGCGGTATGGGTATTACCCTTGATGGTATTGCCAAAGGGTATATCGTCGATAAGGCATCGGCTGTGCTGCGTGCCAATGGCGTCGGCAATCATCTTATCAATGCCGGGGGCGACATCCGCACCAGCGGTTTGGCTGCAAAGGGAAAAGCCTGGACTGTGGCAATTCAGGATCCGGCGAAAAGCAAGGAATACCCAGATGTCATTACCATGAAGGACGGGGCCATTGCCACTTCAGGCAATTACGAAATCTATTATGATAACGAGAAGATGTTCCATCATATCATTAACGGCAAAACCGGCCATTCACCGCATTTGTCAAGCAGCGTGACGGTCATGGCTCCGACGGTTATGGATGCCGACGCTTTGGCAACTGCTATTTTTGTCATGGAGCCTGCCGCCGGTGTCCAATTCATCAATAGCCAGCCTGAATATGAATGTTTTGTTATCGGTAAAGACGGTGAAATAAGCAAATCGAAAGGGTGGCTGGGGTAACGGAACAAAGATTTGGATGTTGATTACCGGGGGAGTAAGCCATTGCGGCCTGTTCCCCCTTTTTTATGTCATCGCTGTATCAACTTTTGAATTCAGAGGCATCCAGGTCATACTTTTTGCTTTTATACTGAATGGCTCTACGGCTGATACCGAGTAATTCGGCCGCGTCCTTCTTGACTCCTTTGGTCTGTTTTAAGGCCCGGATAATTGCCTCTTTTTCACTTTGTTCAATGGAAAAATTCGGATCGCTCCCCTTGTCAATGATGCAGATGGATTCGTTATCCAGTTGAAGGTCTTCCGGCAAAATCTGGTTGTTTTTGCACAGGATTATCCCGGTTTCCAGGGCGTTTTTCAGTTCGCGCACGTTGCCGGGCCAGGAAAGTGTCTGCAGCCAGTCCAGGGTTTTTTGCGGGAGCATCAGGCGGGGCAGGCTGTTGTCCTCTGTATAGCTGTCGACTAAAAACTGGGCTAATTCAGGAATATCTTCCCGTCTTTCCCGAAGCGGCGGCACGGTAAGGGTGACAACCTTCAGCCGATAGTAGAGGTCAAGTCTGAACTTGCCTTCTTCGGCATCTGCTTTCAGGTCTGCATTCGTCGCGGAAATTACCCGGCAGTCGACATCGATTTCCTTAATCGCCCCTACCTGCCGAATGGTTCTCTCCTCCAGAAAGCGCAGAAGCCTGCTTTGCATATCCTGTGAAATATTACCTACTTCGTCGAGAAAGAGGGAGCCGCCCTGCGCGGCCTCAATCAACCCTTTCTTGTCGCTTATGGCGTGGGTGAAGGATCCCTTGACGTGGCCGAAGAGCTCGCTCTCTAAAATTCCCGAAGGGGTGGAGCCGCAGTCGACGACGATGTATGGTTTATTTTTTCTGGGACTGAGATTGTGCACCATTCTGGCTATGCACTCTTTGCCGACACCACTTTCGCCTAATATCAAAACGTTGGCATTGCTTACGGCGACCTTGAGCAGTATTTCTTTCAGTTCGGTCATGGCAGCACTCTTGCCCCAGACCATGCCGTTTTCAATTTCAGGCCGAGACTCGACCGGTTGCCATACCTTGGCCACAATTTTTTCTATTTTCTGGACAAGTTCTTTCCCGTCAAAGGGTTTGGTGAGATAATCGACAGCACCGGCTTTTATGGCATCAACGGCATTGGGAATGGTGCCATAAGCGGTGAGAAAGATAACCGGCAGCTGCGGGAAATTTGGTCTGATCTTATTCAGCAGTTCCAGCCCGCTCATCTCCGGCATTTTTATATCCGAGACAAGTACGTCAACACGGTCGTTGTTCAGGATTTCAAAAGCTTCGTGGCCGCTGGAAGCCTTGTGGGTGACAAAACCGGCAGCCGTAAGCCGGGCGTCTAATACCTCTAAAATTGCCGTTTCGTCATCAACTATCAGGACATGTATTACTCTATTCATAAAGATTGTTTTTTACTCTGGACGTTTTCATCGATTTCTTCGATTTCTTCGATCTGCTTCCGTAGCTTTTTGATCTCGAGTTGTAATTGTTCATTAGCCGCAGTCATTTGAGTAATCTTCAATTGCTGATTGGCAATTACGGAATTTTGTAGATTTTCATGTTCTGTGTAGGTCTTGCTTTTTTCTTCTATAAGTGCGCTTTGTTGTTTCAGCGCGAGTATCAGCAGGTGTCGATTTTCCGTAAATGGTGCCGTGCCCTTGTCGGCATCCCATTTTTGCAGATTGCCGATAGCCTCAATTAACTGGTTCGCATTGCGAGCCAGCATCATTTGGGTGCTTGCCAATCCATAAAGGGCATGATTTTTATCCTCCGGAGAGAGTGCGGTTTCATAGATCTGTTCATACTGGAGCAGAGCATTTTCAAAATCACCGTTCAGAAAGAGCTGTTCGGCCAAAGCATGGGGATGGGCATCGACAGCTACTGGAAAATTCTTCCGCTGCAGCGCTGTACAGGAAGCAGAGAGAAACAGAAGCACTACAGCGAGAATTACCGTACGGGCGTGCCGAAACAAAATCGGTTGCTGTGCATTCATAAGTGTAAGAGTTCCAAACACATTCTTCGCAAAGTGGATCCTTTATCGTTTTCGCCGCAACGAGGACCAGTTGCCGGCGTCAAGGTCGCATAGTGAGGAGATAATTTTCATTTCTCCAGAGTATACCCGCCTTACGATCGAGTTGGTAGTGAAAAGGAGAAGGTGCATCCCCGGTCTGCATTGTTCGCTACCTGTATCCTCCCGCCATAACTGGTGATAATTTTTCTACAGATTGCCAGTCCTAACCCAACTCCATCGACATGACCCCGCGCTGTTTTGGTTCGGTAATATTTGGTGAAAACAAGTGAGAGTTCATCGTCGGCAATACCGGGACCAGTGTCAGACACCTGGAAGAGCAGATATTTTCTTTTAATGTCCTTCGTGCAGGATACCTTGACGGTTCCGTTTTCCGGGGAATATTTGATGGCATTGCCAATGATATTGACGAATACCTGTTGCAACTCTTCGGGAACACCAAACAGATCAGGACAGCCAGCCGTATCTTCTGTGTCTAACCTTACTTTTTTCTTGGTTGCTAAGGAAGCAAAAGTTTTGGTACAGCGTAGTATAAGTTGCCTGGTATTGAGGCGGACTGATTTTTTCTTTCGCCCGCTAGATTCAAGGACAGACACATTGAGCAGATAATTGAGCAGAGTATTGATCCGCTGGATTTGATCGCTGGCAAGGCCTAGAAATTTTCGTTGCTGGTCGTTTACCGGACCAAAAACCTCTTCGACAATCATATTGACCGATTCTCGAATAGATGAAAGCGGAGTTCTGATTTCATGGCTCAGGGTGGCGATAAATTCATTGCGGATATTTTCCTCTTCATTGAGCTGTCGGCTCATATCGTTATAGGAAGCCGCCAGTTCGTAAAATTCTTCTCCCCCTTTAAGATTGATCGGTTGATGCAATTTATCCATTGAGATTCGTTTCAGAGCCTGGGCAAGTGTCTTCAGCGGAGCGAAAAATGATCGGGTAATAACCCAGATACCGAAAAAGCCGACCAGAATACTTATGCAGAATCCATAGAAGCCATTTCTGACACTGATGCGGCTCCTCTCGGTGAGACCACGCATGGCCTTTTCTATCTCTTGCTTATTAAGTCGTTTGGTGTTGCTGAGATCTGCAATCCATTTGGAAACAACCAGCTCAGTGACCCATTTGGCACCGATTTCCGGGGGAGCTCCCTTGTCCCACAGGCCGGCTCTGTGGCGGCTGTAGCTGAATTCAAAGTCATGCCATGCCTTGTTGCTTCCCGTTGTAGGCGATAATTGTACCACCTGCTGCAATGCATCCTCAAAGGTTTTTTTGGCCTGTTCAAAATACTCTGAATATCTTTCTTTTTTTAAAATATTCAGCCTCTTATGGTTTTCATCCATGTCAAGCAGACTAGCTTTCAAGGTATCTGTCAGTTCGTCTATTTTATTATTTGTCGTGACTATTGTTTCAGTGGTTTCGACCATCCTCTGCACATTGAAAAGCAGAACAGCAACTGTGCCCGAAAAAATGAGAAAAAACATAAAAAAAATCAGTGCAAGTTTCTGCTGTATACCAATTTTCAAACCCATCGTTCTCCCTTCAGTAAAATGCCGATAGAGATCCTGCCTGTTGATTTTAGCAAACGATAAACCAGCTGTCATCTATAGACTGGTACGCATTTGCTATCCTGAGGTCATGTCGGCCGGATCTTTTTCCTGGTAAATGGTTACGTTCTGCACATTTTTTTTAAGTACTCCTGCATTTCTTGGCTGAAAATAAAAAATATGTTAAGAATGCCCTTAAAAATTTCGCCGCGCGGTTGCCGGATAGACATAATTTTTTTGCGACTCAAGGTAAAAATGTAATATGATTGGTTAATCACCTAAAAAGAGAATACGATTACCAATAAACCCATCCTTGGGCTTGACCGCAGCCATCCAGGCTTGCGGAACACCCGTCAAAAGATTACCCTCTATCCTTTGGATCTTCTGGGCTGAACCTTCGTGGTAATCGAAAAAGAAAAAGAAACAGTTGATGGCATACCTTCTGTCTGACCTGGAATATGTACGCGGACCGATCCTTGCGGGGCACGGTAAGATTCTAAATTTTCCTTTTATAATAATATTTTTATGAAACACGTTGTTACTGCTCTGCTTGTTGCAAGTCTCTGCGCCTTTGGCATGATGGCTGTGGCAGAAAAAATCAGACCGCCAGATTCCCGGGCATATGGCGAGACAATGAGCCGCCTTATTTTCCATGAACAGAGTGTATTTTCGGGTCTGGTCCTGGAAACGAATCGGGGCATTGCCATCACCACCAACCGGGGAACCTTTCTTTTAAAAGGCATGGAACCCGCAGCCTTTGTCGGTAAAAATGTGCGGGTGACGGGCGTGATCAAAGATCAGGCCATATATGCCGTGAAGATAAACAATTGATGGCGTCGTAAACACTCCCCTGAGAATCGAGAAATCTTTTTCTGCTTCGGGGTTTGCTCGCAGGAAGTGGCCTTGGAATACTGTTTCCTCTGTAAACTTTTTAAAGTCGGAGTTTATGGCCTGCGCTGGAGGTGCTTGCTTTTCCGGGCAACTTTTGCTTACTGTGACGCCGGCCTAGTCCGATAAGGCAAAGTTGACAGCCTGCTCAACATGCAGCGCAGTCGTGTCAAAAAGCGGGACTGTTGTATGGTCCTGGCTGACCAGCATGCTGATTTCGGTACACCCCTCTATAACTGCTTCCGCTCCTTGGCTGCGCATTGTCTCGATAATGCGCAGGTACGTTTTTCGTGATTCGTCTCTGATTTTCCCCCGGCAGAGTTCATCGAAAATAATGTCATGAACTCTGCGGCGATCGTTGGACGAAGGGACGATTACTTCGAGGCCGTGGGTGTTCGAAAGCCTGCCTTGGTAAAACTCTTCTTCCATGGTAAAAGCGGTCCCGAGGAGGCCGACGGTGTGTATTTTGCTGGCCTTGATTTTTTCAGCGGTTGCATCGGCGATGTGCAGAAGCGGTATTTCCACAGAGTCGGTTATGGTCGGGGCGACTTTATGCATGGTATTGGTGCAGATGAGGAGAAAATCTGCTCCGGCTTTTGCTATCTTTTGCGCCGCATCGGCCAGACGCTTCCCCACTTCGGTCCAATCCCCTTTTTGCATGAGGGTTTCGAGCGGTTGGAAATCAACGCTGACCATGGCAATTTGGGCTGAATGAAGTCCTCCCAGGCGATCATTGATGCCCTGATTGAGCATCCGGTAGTAATGGGCGGTGCTTTCCCAGCTCATGCCTCCCAGCAGCCCGATAGTTTTCATCATTTTCTCTCCAGTTGTCGACAATTTTTGTCTCTGGTTCGAGGTCCCTGTATGCTAGAGCATGGCCTTGAGTCGAGCAGCAGTCTGCCCGGCATCAGCTTTCTCGAATGCCGCGTGCAGTGAGCGCAATAACTCGCGGAGTATGGCTGTTTTCGGTTTGGGGGAGAGCAGATGAACCTCAATGGTTTTGAGGTCCAGAACAATCTCCTCGAGCAGATCGTATTCCAGCTTTAATCCGGAAATCGACTTTTTAATTTCTTCGCTGAGCTGTTGCATCGTTTGGCGATCGGATTCACCCGCCACCGGACCGTGGCTGAGCTGGATTCGATTTTCTGCCGACTGGGGAGCGGCAACAGCAATGCCGAGCACGGCCAAGCCATCCGCGGTAATGCTGATGCCTCCGGCAAGCGTTCGCAGCTCTGCCTGCCCCAGCACCATCAATTCCTCGGCAAGACTGCCGGCTGCCCCCTTGTCAAGACCAATTGCGGCCCCCACCTCGTGCATGGAAACCTGCACTGCAGTATCTCCGCCGGTCAGTCGGTAAAGTTCGGTCAGGTACTCTTTGCTTTTGTCCTCTTCGGTTTCCATATGATTATGATCTCCTTTTTATATTGGAACAGTGGAAATGGAACAGTGGAAATATCGATCCTGGCAGTCTACCATCAAGGGGCATAGGCGTCGAGCTGGATTTGTTTGGTGAAAAAGGGCCGATGCTCGTCTTTCCGGTGGCTGATAAAAAGGATCGTCGAAAGCTTCTTGTCGGCGATTTCTTCAAGCAGGTCGAGCAATCTGCCTCGGTTAAAATCGTCCAGCCCCTGGCTTGGTTCATCAAGGATGAGCAGCTTCGGCCTTTTAATCAGCGCCCGGCCAATCAGGACCAGCCGCTGTTCGGCAAAATTCAGTCGCCGGAACGGGACACCGCTTTTCCCGGCCAGCGACAACCAGCTCAACCAGCGCGTAGCGGTTTTGATCTCGGTTCCGGACACCTTGACATACAAGCCGATGGAATCGTGCAATCCGGATAGGATAACATTGAGGGCGCTGCCTGGAATCCGGTGCTCCCGGTGGAGTGCCGGAGAAACAATACCCATATGTCTTTTAATCTCCCATATCGATTCTCCGGACCCACGTGGTTTGCCGAATATTCGCAGTTTATTGGCGTAGCATTTTGGATTATCCCCGATAATAATATCAAGAAGAGTCGATTTGCCGCAACCGTTAGGTCCGGTAATTAAAGTGTGATCCCCCGTAGAGATCGTCAGGTCAAGTCCGGTAAACAGTTTTTTGTCACCATACCCGGCGAAACCGTCGACCAGGTGAATGAGCTCCTGAGCCACGCTGTGACCTGGTTGCGCTTGGGCCGTATCATTTCCGGTGATGGGGGCTGGAGATGTCCGGCTTGATTGCCCGGAGCTTTTCAGCAGCGGCAGTATCCGCTGTTTTTCGCCGGTCAGTTCCAGTCGTCCCGATTGGATAAGAGCGAGATGTGTGGCCCAGTCAGGGATGTCGTGCAGGCTGTTGACCAACAGGATCAATTCGATATTTTGCAGAGACAACTGCTGCAGGGCAAGGTTGAATTCATGGCAACTCTGTTCATCAAGGCCGTCATAAGGGCTCTGGATGATCAGAGTCCTGGCTCCTTGGGTAATTTTCTGCAGAAAGAGGAGCTTTCTGGTCTGTCCTGAACTGAGCTGGCGGTATCCCAGCTGAAGACAATGGTCCATGGCAAAGGTTTTGAGCAGGGGCAGGTGCTCGTGATAGTTGGGTAAAAACTCGCAAACCAGTGTGCCGGGATCTGTTTTATTCATGAAGTCGCTGTCGTCGTTGCGCAGCTCCTCTTCATAGATGTCCTGTTGCGCCTGGAAAGAGAGAATCTCCGGCTGCTCGGGAAGAAGGAGATTCTCTGCGGAAAAGTCTGTTAAGGTGCCGGAGAGCAGCTCCAGCAGACGGTCGATGCCGGAGTTGTTTTCGCCGAAAAAACACCATGTCTGGCCAGTTGCAGTCGCCAATTCATCGATGGACAGCTCTTTGTGCAGGAAATTTTGTATATACATTCTGGTACACTACCATGTTGCTGAAAAATAAGTTAATGAGGTGTAGTTTGATATCGTACCTCCCTCAGGGCGCATGGAAAAAAACGGCTCAATTTCTGCTCGCCGGATTTCGATGCGCCAAAACGAGTGAGGCTGTATGTTATCATGAGTACGTGTGGGACTATAGCCAATCTCGAGGTAAAAAGAAAGGCGGTTGCCGCTCTGTCCGTATGGGTACAAAAGGATGAAAGGGAAGATGTCTCTGGGAATACAGTTCTTTGTTTTATTGCTGATCGTTTACCTGTTCTGCATGCTTTTCATGTACCTGCGCCAGGAATCCTTTCTTTTTTTTCCGCCGGCTGCGAAACACGAAAACCATGGTTATACCGATGTCGTCGATTATCAGCTCCGGCAAAAAACGGTCACATTGCGCGGCTGGCTGGTCAATCCGGGCCTGGTTCGGGAAAAATTGCTTATTTATTACGGCGGCAATGGAGAAGATATATTTAATAACATCGAAGAGTTTGTGGACGTGAAGGCAGCATCTCTCTTTGTCGCCTACCGGGGGTATGGGCCGAGTGAAGGCAAGCCTGGCGAGGCAGAACTGTTTGCCGACGCCCTGGCGGTCATTGACGACGTGCGGCACAGCTATGCACCCAGACAAATGTATCTGATAGGGAGAAGTCTGGGCTCCGGGGTGGCCTGTTATGTTGCGGCCCAAAGAAATGTCCAGGGGGCTGTCCTGGTGACGCCGTATGACAGTATTGTCAATATTGCCAGGTCGAGTTACCCCTGGCTGCCAGTATCCATGCTGCTCAGGCACCGCTTTGATTCACTGCAGTTTCTGGCCCAGATCGGCTGTCCGCTGCTGGTAATTTACGGCGGTCAGGACCGGGTGGTTCCGCCCGAACGAACAAATAATCTTATCGAGCATATCGTCGGTAAAAAAGAAATAGTTTTTATCGACCGGGCCGATCACGGAACAATTGATATGTTTGCGGACTATTGGCCGGCGGTTCTTCGTTTTATTAATCCACCGTAAACAGGCAGCGAGTAAGTCAAGCAAAGCACAAATCGATTGAACAGTCTTGATGACGGCCAGCTGTGGGAGTGAGTTCTCAGCAAACGCAATCGCGCTGTATGACTTGCTTCCTGCCACTGTGATCGACAGCAACGTAGGTGAAGGCGGCTTTGGTCACCTGGAATTTGAGCTCTTCTCTCGATGGTCTGTTAAGAGATGGTTTTACCCAGACCTCAAGGTTGATGGTGATTGACGTCGTGCCGATTTTGACGACTTCGCCATAGCAGCAAACGACGTCTCCGACGTGTACCGGTTTGATAAAGGTAATAGATTCAACGGCTACGGTGACGATCCGCGAACAGGTCTTTTCTCGAGCCATGATGCCGCCGGCGATATCCATCTGCGCCATGATCCAGCCGCCAAAAATATCTCCATCGGGGTTGGTGTCGGCAGGCATGGCCAGGGTGCGCAGAATCAGTTTGCCTTTAGGGTGATTGTTTCCCTGCATCAGAAGTTATTCCTCAGGTAGCATGATGTAACCGGATAGAGTGACATTGGCTTGGCCACTCTCTTTTGTCTCCTGCCATCTTACCACGGTTCGAAAAAAGATGATCGCTTGAATTTTACACCGGTTTCGATATAGATTTAATAGAGTCAATCATGCGGTACAAAATCGTAAACGCTTACAGCCCTGAGGTTGTGCGGGCTTGTTTTGCGTTCCGGTGAACGGTTATAGAAAATTAATGGAGGAGACATGGCCGACGAGAAAAGACGATTCAGCCGGATTTTTTTTAATGTAAGGGCAAAACTGACGGTTGCCGGATGTGAGTACCCGGTAGATCGAATTGCCAATCTCAGCGTCGGCGGCTGCCTGCTGGAGATTGCTGAAAAGATTCCAGTGGGCAGTGCCTGCACCTTCACCATTTTTCTGTCCGGGCTGGCTGAAGGCGTCGTGGTGCATGGAGAAACCGTTCGTGTCGGCAGTGACGAAATAAGCCTGAAGTTTACCGCCATTGAACAGGAAAATCTTCTCCATCTCCAGAATATCATCCGCTATAACGCTGAAGATCCTGATGCGATAGAAGAAGAGATCAGTGCGCATCCTGGCCTCAGATAAATTCTTTTCCATAGATAGCCATCTACGCGTTCGTGTCTTATCGTCAGAAAAGGAAGAGATGACAGGAGGGTTCACTCATGGCGAAAGTGGTTGCTTCCTCAACCAGATCCAAGTCGATAAAGTTGACATACTACCGTGTCTTGATCGGTGGAGTATTGCTTCTGGTCATCAGCGCAGCCTTGTCCATTCCCTTTGTCTATGAATCCCAGACCCTCTGGTACAAGGTGGGCAATGATAAGATCATGCTGCGGTCAGGCCAGATGGCCGGTCTTCTTGCTGCTGTCTTGTTACTTGTCCAGATCCTGCTTGCCGCAAGGGGGAAATGGTTACAGCAGCTCTTCGGTGTTGCCGGTCTGATGCGGTGGCACCGGATCAACGGGATCATTATTGGCCTGCTGGCTATCATGCACATGCTCCTGGTCTTGATTCCAGAAGGGGTGACCAATCTGCCCATTGGCCTCAAATACTGGCCGGAGATCGTCGGCATGGTGCTGCTCTGTATTATTGCCGTTCTGGTCATTTCTGCGCAGTGGCGTCAGCAGTTGAGACTCACCTACCGGCGATGGCGTCTCTTGCATCGCTTTCTGGGGTATCTCGCTGTCGTACTCATGGCCCTTCATGTCCTGTCTGTCTGTGATTCGTTTGAACAGAGCGTGCCAAGAGTTGCTCTGCTCCTTTCGGTGGGCGGTGTGATGCTGGCCGTGTTTGGCAGTAAAGTACTCTCAATGCCGCCAGGAGAATAAGGATCGCTGGAGAGAATAACCGTTCCACCAACACATCACGAGGAGACTGTTATGAAAAAGTTTTTATGTATGGTGATTGCTCTGTTCTGCCTGGTTTCGGCGGGACAGACGGTCAGAGCCGCGGCGCGGGAATGGGAGTTGGACAAGGCCCATTCCAATTTTTATTTTCGGATCAGCCATATTTATTCAAAAGTAGACGGAAAGTTTAATGACTTTTCCGGTGAGATACAATTTGATCCGGCAAATCTGGCGGAAAGCAGATTCGTCTTTGAGATTAAAACAGACTCGGTCAACACGGATATTGCCAAACGGGACAAGCACCTCCAGTCCACCGATTTTTTCGATTCAGAGCATTTCCCGTTGATGACTTTTGTCTCGACTAAAATTACCGATGCCGGCAACAATGTCTATGAAGTTGCCGGACAATTCACGGTCAAGGGAGTGGCGTACGACCTGACTCTGCCGCTTACCCTCGCTGGCATCAAGGATCATCCTGCGGTGAAAGGTAAGGAAGTTATCGGCTTTAATGGTGAGCTGACTATCGACCGTCTTGCCTATCATATTGGAACCGGAAAATTTTACCAGATGGGATTGGTCGGTAAAGATGTTGAGATACTGGTTACCCTGGAAGCGCTCAGTGACAAAAAATGAGCAAGGGTGGTTCTACCCCGTTCCGGATGAAGTGTCTGGACGGGGCTGCATGTCGCCGGCGGATTCTTGCTGGAAGAGTTGGCGTATTTTCTGAACACGTTTTTTGTTTACCCCGAAATCCCAGTACCCGACATTCGCCCCGGATCGAATGTGGATCACCTTTTCTTCGGGAACCATTCTGAGTTCCACATCATCGACGAAGTGAAAGACTGTCGAGCGAAATGCAGCCCGGAGGTATAAGGGCTGTACTTCTTCGATTTCTCCACCCATACCTTTTATGATACCTTGTATCCGTTGCCAGGCTTTTTCGGAACTGCCGGAAAAGCTGAGCGGCCTCACTCGATTGGTGTTTGTACTGTCGCCGCTGTCACTGGTGACGCAGTTGGGGCTATTCGGGCAGGGGCGCAGATGGCCGTCGATCAGTGCACCGGCCGGGGAGGATACCGTGCAGGAGATAAGGCTTGACAGTAAAGGGAGTGACATAAGTATGGTTCGCATAGACATTGACAATCACCTTAGTTTGCTTACATTCTTTGGCGGATGCTTCGAATATATGTTGCCCGGGGCATCGTTCTTCTCTCAAGCCGGTTTCTTTTCATGTAAACATTCTGTTGCTCTTTTCGAGAAGAATATGACGGTTGTCGATAAATAAAAGAAACCGTATCAAAGTGCTCATTTAAGGAGGCATGTTATGGCTCATACCTGTAAAAGTTGTGGGGCTGTGGCAGATGACCCTGGTCATCTGTGCAATCCTACCGTTGAATCGCTTTCCTGCTCGTACTGTGGCGCAACCGATGTTGCTGCCAGCCATGTATGCAAAGAAAAACTTGCAGCAATGAAATTTTCCTGCCAATCCTGCGGCCGGGTTGCTGCCGAGGAAACCGAACTCTGTAAACCTGCTGAAATATCTTGATCTAACCGGGAAAATCGTAGTTGTACATCCCATCAACAAAGGCCGGGTCGCCTATGCGAATCGGCCTTTGTTGTACCCCGTCCTGATGATCTTTTTTCGTTTACCGATATCAGAAATCGATTCCCGGTTGAGGTTCAATCTCTTTTCGATAGGCGTGCTTTATTTCCCGGACCTCGCTGACGGTATCAGCAAGCTCGATGATCTCCGGATGGGCGTCTCTGCCGGTCAGGACAAGGTGCATATGTGCCGGGCGGGAAGAGATGATTTTCTTTACCTGGTCAAGATCAACCAGTTTTAACTGCAGGGCATTGTTGATCTCATCGAGGATAAGGGTGTCACAGTCATCGGCGCTGAGTATACGGGTTATCAGCTGAATGGCCTCCTGGGCGTTTTTCCGGTGCTCGGAATGGGCATAAGGATTGCCTTCGATGCCGCAGAACCCTTTACCGGTATGGTATAATTTGACCAGTGGTTCCAGCATCTTGACGCCGTCCCATTCCCCTGAATACAGATCGCCCTTCATGAATTGCACAATGGTTGTTTTCAGGCCGTGTCCGCAACCCCGCAAAGCCATGCCCATGGCGGAGGTTGTTTTTCCTTTACCGTTGCCGGTTATAACGACAATGAGCCCCTGTGGCTTTTTGGGAGTAAACTTGGTGATGATCGGCTGGTCATCCATTTTCGCCTCGCGTAATCGAAAAGTTGCTATGTTACAGGTCGTGTCAGTCATGTATCCGACGGTCATATCTCACGATCGTATATGGTTCTGATCCGTCGGGCAGATGCTGCCGGCTCACCTCAATAAATTGCTCTTCCGAAAATTCCGGGAAGCTTACATCACCCTCGACTTCTCTTTCCAGATAGGTCAGGAGCATGGATGTCGCCACCGATAAACCCTGCTTGAAGATGTCCGCGCCGCCGATAAGAAAGACTTTTTCCACCTGTCCGCACAGCTTGAGCGCATCGGCAAGGCTGGGAGCGTATTCGCCGCCCCGCGGGGTATAGTGTCGGTCACGACTGAGAACAATATGTCGCCTGCCCGGCAGGGGCGCAGGGAAAGACTCGAAGGTTTTTCGACCCATGATCATCGGATATCCCATTGTCGTTTTCTTGAAAAAACGCAGCTCTTCCGGGATGTGCCAGGGCATTTTACCATTCTTGCCAATTATGCGGTTTTGGGCCATTGCGGCTATGATGATAATTTCCATTTTAGGTGATTTCGGCAGAATGACTAAAAAAATATTTGTAATCAGCTTCTATTTAATGGCAGAATAACTGAAAAGATAATGTATTTGCATCAATTCCTCTCCTCGGAAAAATGAAAGAAAGCCGGGGTAAGTCTTTTAAGAGACATTGTTTTTTGCAACAAGACAAGAGTATTATCTGCAAAGTACTCATTAACAATACGAAGAGTGTACGCATAATTCAAATATTTTTATGAAATACTCTTGAGAAGAGTGGTAGCCAGAAGGTGGAGCATTACTGATGAATGAATGTATCTCCGGACGAGACTTACGGCAAGAAAAGATTAAAAGAGTTGGAGGAGTTTGATGAAATTACATTGTCCCCACTGCGGAGTAAAAGGTTCTGCAGATGATTCCTATCTTGGACGAAAAGTTAAGTGTCCGAAATGTAAGGGTGTTTTTGAGGTCGTTCACGAGATGTCGGCTGAGCTCTCTACAGAAGCTGCCCGTCTCGCAGCGGCGGCATCTGCTCCAGCGAATTCCCCGACTACTGCCAAAGAGGATGCTGCACCCATTCTTCAGCAAGAAACTGAAGCTCAAACCGTCACCGCAGAAGCCCTGCCAGGCAATGCAATGGAACAAATGCTCGATCTCGACGACGGTCCGGCCGAAACCGGCCCGTCAATACAACCGCCTGCCCAGGAGATCACCACGGAGGAGGAGTCACTCAATTGGGACGATGTCGCCGCTGAGATTGATCTGCAGTTAGCAGAAGTCGAGAGGGGGGCTGAGCAGGCAGACGTGCCGGAAGGGAGTCCGGTAGATATGGGCGCTCTTGAGGATGATTTTACTCAGCCAGCCGCCGGCGCAACTGTCGCCCCTGAAATTGCCGCAGTCGATGGAGACCAGGACGGAGAGATCGTATGGGATGATGTCCAGCTGGTTGAAGAAACCGATGAGAGCGAACCCGGGCCTGCCGTTGTTGACAAAAAACAATGCTGGCAATGCGGTAAGAGTGAAGGCCATGGCGATTCGTTTCTGACCAGAGATGGTCTGTTGTATTGCGCCGATTGTGCACCAGTTGAAGGTGCAGTGAAGGCTGCGGACACTGGCGGGGAACAGGATGCAGAAGGCGCCGCCGTAACGGCTCGTGCAACCGATGCAGCCAAGGACCAATCTTCTCTAGGGACTGCAATCAAGAAAGCATGGCTCCAGGTGAAAGGTATTTTTTCGCGTAAGTGAGACTGGAGCGACCATCCCTGTATCCTCTTTGTTGATGATGTCCTGTCGGGGGTGGCGGTGTCTGGATAAATCTGGTAAAACTGAAGAAAGGAGGGCTGGCAGATAGCCCTCCTTTCTTCGTTTAAACCAAGAAGGGGAGATGCGATGACAATGATTGATCCTGCACTGTACTGGCTGATTATCGGGGTAATGCTGTTTTTTCTCGAAATGGCGGTGCCTGGTTTTGTCCTGTTCTTTTTCGGACTGGGGGCTCTGGTGACGGCTTTTACTGCCTGGCTGACCCAGATCAGTATCGCCTGGCAGCTGGCTCTTTTTATCTGTGCCTCTCTTGTTTCCCTGCTGGGCTTAAGAGAGAGTATCCAGAACAAGTTGTTTCCTGCCAAACCCAAAGACGGAGAAGCCGATGAGGATGTGATGCGTGCTGTTCCCGGTGACAAGGGGGTTGTCAGCATGACCATCGCTCCTCCAGCCGAAGGGCGGATTAAATATTCGGGAACATCCTGGCGAGCCAGCGCCGACGAAAAAATAGAGGAGGGCGAGATTGTCGCCATCGTTCGTCAGAAAGATCTGGTTATTCATGTGGAAAAAGTCTAACCCCGGTAAACGGGAAGATATGCTGCCCATTCACCTGCTGTTTGCCAAGCCATCAACCCCGCAAGGGGAGGAGGAAAATATGGAACAAAATCTCATAGCCCTCGGAGTTATCCTGGTATTTGTCGTGGTGGTCCTGTGGAAGACTGCGGTGGTGGTTCCCCAACGTTCTGAATATGTGGTTGAAAGGCTTGGCAAGTATCGGACAACCCTGGAGGCTGGCTTTCATATCCTCATCCCGTTTCTGGATGTAGTTGCGTATAAACGAATCTTAAAGGAAGAGCCGATAGATATCGCCGCGCAGACCTGTATAACCGCAGACAACGTCACTCTGGAGGTTGATGGAATCCTCTACCTGCAGGTAGTGAATTCGAAAATGTCCGCCTACGGCATTGACGACTATCGTTTTGCCGCCACTCAGCTCGCCCAGACCAGTCTGCGCTCGGCGATCGGCAAGATTTCACTCGATAACACTTTTGAAGCGCGGGAGAGCCTCAACGGCCAGGTTGTTATGGCCCTTGATGAAGCGACTGCAAGCTGGGGCGTCAAGGTGCTTCGTTATGAAATTAAAGATATCCAGCCGCCAAGAACGGTCCTTGAGGCGATGGAGAAGCAGATGAAGGCCGAACGGGAGAAACGGGCCGAAATAGCCAGGTCGGAAGGCGAAAAGCAGGCTATTTTAAACCGGGCGGAAGGAGACCGGGGAGAGGCGATTTACCTGTCCGAAGGCGAGAAAATCAAACGGGTAAACGAAGCCGAAGGCCGGGCCCTGGAGATCCTGAAAGTGGCCGAAGCAACTGCTGAAGGCATAAAGCGGGTGGCAGAGGCACTCTCTGCTCCGGGTGGCAAAGAGGCCGCCAGTCTTGAGGTGGCCAAGCAGTATCTCACCGAATTCGGCAAACTTGCCAAAGAAAACAACACGATGATCGTACCTGGCAACCTCACCGATATGAGTGCGATGGTCGCTACGGCGATGTCAACCTTCCAGCATGTCAAGAAAGGGACGGATAGTACCGGTGCGGAACCGGAAATCCGCTTGCGGAGTTGAGGCTATTGTCTGAAAAGGGTGCAAAGCATTCCCTGTTGTTTATTCATCTGCTGATGCTGTTGGCGGCGACTCTTGTTTCCACCTCTTTTACCGTCGGCGCTGCGATAACTGCGGAGCTTGATCCGGCTGTTCTGACCTTTGTCCGTTTTACCCTCGCCGCCTGTATTTTCGGGCCCTGGGTGTATTATAAATACGGCTTGGGCTTCTCTTTTTCACTGTTTTTCCGTTGCGCTCTGATCAGTGGTTGCCTGGTGATTTTTTTCTGTGCCATGTTTTTAGCCCTGCGCTATACCAGCGCCCTCAATATCAGCGTCATTTTTGCTCTTGTTCCCTCCATCTCGGGGCTGTATGCCCTGGTGCTGCTCGGTGAGCGTTTACAGAAAGAGCAACTGGTGGCGCTTGCCTGCGGGTTGATTGGTGTGATCTGGGTTATCTTCCGGGGGGATCTTGCGCAGCTTTTCGCCATGCAGTGGAACAGAGGGGATGTGATCTTTCTCGTCGGCTGTATTGGCATGGGGCTTTATACTCCGCTGGTCAAACTTGTCCACCGGGGCGAATCGATGGCGATCATGACCTTCTGGGTTCTGGTGACGGGCAGTCTCTGGCTTCTGCTGGTAACCGGCAGCAGGTTCCGCACGGTCGACTGGGCTGCAGTTCCGGTTTTTGCCTGGGCGGGAATAGCTTATCTTGTCGTATTTACTACTATTATAACATTTTTTCTGACCCAGTATGCAGTTACTTATCTGGGACCCACTCGGGTGGCTGCCTATTCCTATCTGTATCCTGCCCTGGTTATGCTGATTGATCTGGCACTCGGCCATGGGCTGCCGCCATTGCGCGTTATACCCGGCGTCTTTGTCGTGCTTGCGGCCATGTTCGTTTTGCAGCGAAATAAAGGTGTTTGATGCCTTGTGAGCACCGGCAGCGTGGGTCAGGCCGACTGGTCATATTCCTTTCTTACCAAATGCAGGAAGAGGTCGCCCCTTCCCCGTGGACCTGGGCGGCCTTTGCCCCGGATGCGCAGCCTTTGTCCATCCTTGCTGCCGGGCGGGATGCTGACCTTCAGGGTCTGTTCTCCCTGTTCTCCGTAAACAAGTACCTGGATGATTTTGCCGCGGCGCAATTCACTGTCGGTAAGCGGGGTATGATAGGTTGTGTCAAGATCGAGTTCCCGGGGGGGCGGAGAATTACTTTTACGAGGGCTGCCGGCACCTTTGCCCATACCAAGCAGCGAGCCGACGGCATTACCGACCGATTTGAGCACTGACGATTTGTTCGTCAGGCTTTTCCGGGCAACTCCGGTCAGCAAAGGCTTGGCCAGGGATCCAAGCAGAAAAATACCGCCGACGAAGATACCGCCCTTGCCGCCGAAAAAACTTTTTCTGACGAACTGCGTGCTGTAGCGAAACCCGGATCGCTGGAACTCACGTAAAATTCCACTGAACATCTGTTGAAAACGGGGATCTTTAAAGAGATCCCGAAGAATGTCTTCCTGGCTGTAGGTGAAGCCGCCGCCGGCACCACTTGCCTGACCATTGGTAAAGATTTTACCGCTGGCTCTGCAGGCATCATATTCCCGTCGTTTCACCGGATCAGTCAGAACGCCGTACGCTTCGGCAACTTCCTTGAATTTTTCTTCCGCTGCCGGATTATTCGGGTTCCTGTCAGGGTGATACTGCATTGCCAGCTTCCGATAGCTTTTGCGCAGCTCCTCGTCGCTGGTTGCGGTGGATACCCCTAGTATTTTATAGTAGTCTTTCATCGGGCAAATTTTTGTTGAAAACAACAGGAAGAAATTATCCAGACTGACCCAACTGATTAATATATTTCTTCTGTCGATTGTTACAAGAAATAAATAGTCCTGCTCCAGGACTTCACTCCTTTGGTGAAAGATAATTCCCCCGCTGTGTTTTTTATGATTATGATGCATTGTATATTAAAAAATACATACTGCAGGTGCTTGAAAAAAGGCTGTATGTTGTCACTCTAAAACAATTTTGTAAAAATTGAGGGGGAAAATACCATGAGCATGCAAGTGAAAAACAATATTTACTGGGTTGGCAAGATAGATTGGGAACTGCGAAAATTTCACGGGGATGAGTATTCCACCCATAAGGGCTCTTCTTACAATTCGTATCTGATAAAAGAACAGAAAGTCGCTCTGATCGATACGGTGTGGGGACCTTTTGCCCGGGAATATGTTAAAAATCTGCAGCAGGAGATCGATTTGTCGCAAATCGACTATGTCATCGCCTGTCACTCGGAAAATGACCATAGCGGCGCTCTGCCGGAACTTATGCGGCACATCCCCGAAGTGCCTATCTACTGCACCAAAAACGGGGCGAAAATTCTCAAAGGGCTCTATCACCAGGATTGGAATTTCCAGGTGGTAAAAACAGGCGATAAGCTCAGCCTCGGTGACAAGGAACTCATCTTCGTCGAGGCTCCCATGCTCCACTGGCCGGACAGCATGTTCACCTATCTGACCGGCGAAGAGGTTCTGTTCAGCAACGATGCCTTTGGCCAGCATCTTGCCTCCGAATTCATGTTCAATGACCGGGTGGATCAGGCGGAACTCATGCAGGAATGTCTCAAATATTACGCCAATATTCTCACCCCGTTCAGTCCCATGGTTATCAGAAAGATAAAAGAGGTGCTGGGTTTCAACCTGCCGCTCGATATGATCTGCACCAGCCATGGGATTATCTGGCGCGACAATCCAGCCCAGATTGTTGAAAAATATCTTGCCTGGGCTGATAACTATCAGGAAAACCAGATAACCATCCTCTATGACACCATGTGGAACAGCACCCGGCTTATGGCCGAAGAGATAGCGGCTGGAATCCGTGCGGCAGATGACCAGGTAACGGTCAAACTGTATAACCTGGCCAAGACTGACAAGAACGACGCGATTACCGAGGTCTTCAGATCAAAAGCCATCCTGGTTGGATCGTCGACAATAAATAACGGGATTTTAGTGGCGATCGCGGCGCTGCTGGAAGAGATGAAGGGATTGAAATTCAAAAATAAAAAGGCTGGTGCCTTTGGCAGTTACGGCTGGAGCGGCGAGGCGGTGAAGCAATTATCGACCAGGCTTGCCGATGCAGGCTTTGAAGTAGTCGATGAAGGAGTACGGGTACTGTGGGCCCCGGATGCGGATGGAGCCAGGGCGTGCCGGGACTACGGCAAAACATTTGCGGCAAGTGTATAACCGGGGGCAGAGTTTCTGCTTGAGCCCAAAAGTCTGCAATGAATAAAGGCGGCAGGGCAATTTTTTTTAATCATCCCGAACCGTGTTACCGCACCTGACATTGCCGTTGCCTCAACTCGAGTACCCGGCCGGCCCTTCGGCCCGCAGTCGGCGGGTACTCATCGTTTTTTCTGCAGTACTTTCTTTGCCTAGACGTTGCTGACGACCCCGGAATACGGGCCCGTGCGTTCTCTCCCTCAGATCCCTGCAGTGCCCGCCGACTGCGACCGGGAAAAACTATGGCAAGCGGAATCGAGAAATTGTATCTATACGCTTCCTGCCTCGACTGGTCGATAGCGGAAAAGTAACAAAGAGTAGTAAATTTTATGCGATTACCACTCAACCTCAGCTATATGGGGATATGAGGTGCCCTTTGCACGGG
>AMWB02019507.1_pt1 | contig 48812 bp, 44 predicted proteins | sample 200311 | NCBI WGS metagenome assembly AMWB02 (sample SAMN02737377, study PRJNA173069) | bioreactor metagenome | biome: anode biofilm in microbial fuel cells | place: USA: California | collected 2010-12-16
CTGGTACACCATGTATGCGACCATCATCCAGTGCCGCGACTGGCTGCCGGATCACATCGGCGGCGTAGTTTGGCTGGCCATGGACAACGTGGCTACGTCAGTCTATATCCCGGTTTACTGCGGGGTGACCGATCTGCCGGAGCCCTACAAGGTCGACGGAAGGGTGGAAGGCTTCAGCAACAAGTCGGCCTGGTGGGCCTTCAACCGGTTGGGCACACTGACGGCGCAGCGCTGGGGCGATATGCGCCACGATGTGGATGCCATCTGGAACCCGATCCAGCAGGAACTGTTCGACCGGCAAGCATCATTCGAAAAACAAGCAATCGAAATGTACAAGCAGGATCCCGGAAAGGGGAAAGCTTTCCTGACCAGCTATACCTATCACTGGGGAACTGTGGTTGTTGAAAAAGCCTGGAAACTGGGCGATTTTCTTTGGACGAAGTATGATGAGAAATTTTAATTCTTTTGCCCCGACTCGATATACGGCTTGAACCGATCGAAAAGAAAATGATGCCAGACGCCTTCAACCTTGGCCGGCAGTCCTTCTTCGATTTCCCCGGCAGCATGCACTGAAAGTTTCAGTGTCGTCGAATCCGGCCCGGCCGCCGTGAATTCATACGTTGTCACCATCTGGACAGCTCTGCCGGAAAGCCCCAGCGGCCCTTCAAAGCGTAGCATCTTACCCCGGTCGGAATAGATCACAGTAGCATGTTTTACTCCATCGCCCCCGGCATTGAATATTTCATAAAAACCACCGCCGGGAATTGGTTCTATATATAGTTTATAAGGCTTTTCAGAAAATGAATGGTCCCACCAGGGTGTGATGTCACCGGTGATGGCATCGTAGATCTGTGTCGTTGTGCCGGGTAAAGTAAGCTGCTGCTCAAACGAAAAGACATCATATTTGGCTTTTGCCTCCTGGGCGGTAGAGTAAATACAAAAGCTAAGTGCCAGTATTAACGTAAGAATTGGGTACTTTTTCATTTAATTAGAATTATAATTATAATGACGCAAACATAATGATTTTGTGCTGACCCTGGTATTGGTTTTAACCACAATATGCACATTAGTGCACATTAGGAGACACAATAGAGGATAATTGAATACTCTCCGTATTATATTGTCAATTCTCTCTATCTTAGTGGCCTAAGTGCTTTAGTGGTTAAAAAATCTCAGTTATGAAATACGCAAGCCTCCTTCATAGAGCCATTGCCCAGATCATCGATTTCATCGTATTCTGCATCGTCTTCTTTCCGGTCACTTACCTTGTAAAAGGCACCTGGCTGATGACGCGGGCTGACCACATCTGGGTCATTTTCGATCCGATCTGCGGGATATTCCTGGTCATTATTTTCGGATATTTCATTTTCCTGGAATGGTTATCCGGATTTACAATTGGAAAATACATGCTGAAAATGAGGGTGGTGACAAATGAGGGAAAGAAAATTACTTTTAAACAAAGCCTGGTTCGAAATTTCGGCCGCTTAATCGACGGGCTTCCATGTTTTAACATCCTGGGAATAGTCAGTATTGCGAAATCAGCTACCCGGCAGAGGATTGGTGATAAGCTGGCAAGGACAGTCGTGATCAGCGGTTGAATGAAATGTGTGTCGATTATTAATTATTGAAAAATTATCCCATCTAAGAGTTTTTGAACAAAATCCTTTGTCTGATGGTTTATTTAATTGACCAGGTTTTAAGGGTGAATTATGCAAACTGTCCAAAATCTTCCCAAAGAAATATTTCATCAGTATAAATGCTGCCAGATAGAATTGCCTCTTGTGGAGAATTCTCATCATTTTCTCAACGAGCTGGTCATGTTCCTGTTTCCCATCAAAGCCAACAGGACCGTTACCCTGAAATCGCTTCAAAAGGACCTGCGGCACCTTCATTTCAGCTTGAGTGAATTGCTTCAGCCTCTTTACCCTGGGGATGAGAAAAAAGTCGGGGAACTTGTCAGCGTTTTTTTCAGCCGATTACCTGAAATATACCGGAAACTGAAACTGGACTCGGAGGCATTTTTAAATGCCGATCCGGCGGCCAAAGGCATGGAGGAAGTGGTGATCGCCTATCCCGGTTTTTTTGCCATTACGGTTTACCGGATATCGCATGAGCTAAGTCTGCTGGAAATCCCTCTGCTGCCAAGAATTCTGAGTGAATATGTCCACAGCCTGACGGGAATTGACATTCATCCTGCCGCCCGGATCGGGGAGCGGTTTTTTATTGATCATGGTACCGGAGTGGTCATTGGTGAAACCACGGAGATCGGAAACGATGTAAAAATATACCAGGGAGTGACATTGGGGGCTCTTTATGTCGAAAAGAGGTTGTCGCAGACCAAGCGTCACCCGACGATCCAGGATCGTGTTATCCTGTACTCCGGGTGTACCATTCTTGGCGGGAAAACGATCGTCGGGCATGATTCCGTGATCGGCGGAAATGTCTGGCTTACGGAAAGTGTTGAACCATTCTCGGTGGTTTATCATAAGGCAGAGGTGGTGGTCAGGGATAAAAAAGACTTCAACGAGCCGATCAATTATTTTATCTGAAGATGATATTCAACAGGTCGAAAATATTCAGGTTATAAATTTTAAAGTATTATTATGAAAGGCAACTCAATTCTGGATACGATCGGAAAAACGCCGGTCGTCAGGCTTAACCGCTTATTTGGTACACAGCACGAAGTATGGATAAAATTAGAGAAATACAATCCCGGTGGTAGCATTAAAGATCGGATCGCATTGTCCATGATCGAAGACGCCGAGAAGAGTGGAATAATAAAACCCGGTTCTGTCATTATTGAGCCTACCTCAGGCAATACCGGGATCGGCCTGGCCATGGTCGCTGCAGTAAAAGGTTACCGGCTCATATTGGTCATGCCGGAATCCATGAGTATCGAGCGGCGCAGGCTGATTTCGGTCTATGGGGCTGAATTTGTCCTGACGCCGAGGGAAAAGGGCATGAAAGGTGCCATTGAGAAAGCCAATGAGTTGCTGCAATCAACGCCAGGTTCCTGGATACCTTCCCAATTCGATAATCCTTCAAATCCGCTGGTGCATTTTGAAACGACCGGGAAAGAAATTGCCGGCGACTTTACTGAACCTATCGACTATTTGATTACGGGAGTTGGAACGGGAGGTCACATCAGCGGTGTTTCGAAATACCTGCGGCAATACTGGCCGAAATTGAAGGTGTTTGCCGTCGAGCCGGAGCTTTCACCCGTTATCAGCGGCGGTGTGCCCGGTCCACACCCGATCCAGGGGATCGGAGCGGGTTTTGTTCCGAAAAACCTTGATACCGGCGTGCTTGATGGCGTGATAACGGTGTCGAAGGAAGAAGCCTTTGAATTCAGCCGTAAGGCAGCAAAAGAAGAAGGCATATTTGCCGGTATCTCAACCGGGGCCTCCCTGGCCGCAGTCAATAAAAAACTACCTGATCTCGAAGCCGGTTCAAGGATCCTGACGTTCAACTATGACACCGGTGAGCGCTACCTTTCCATTGAGGGGCTGTGGGAATGAATCGGACTGAACAAATCAATGAATTTGAATGGCTGCTCGGTTCCTGGGCGAATATCACCCGGTATGGAGAATATTACGAGACCTGGACCAGGGAAGGAGATTCGGCATTCTAAGCTTTTAGTTATATGACTGTCAGTGGGGATACGGTTTTTTCAGAACAGGTTATCCTGAAACAAGCCGGTGGAGATATAGTTTACAGTGTAGCCGTTGAAAATTTTGCGAAAGCAATGAAAAAACAACTATTTTCATCTTCGCAAAATTCAAATCAAAGCAGCCATGCCTTCCAAAAAGAAATCACTGAAAATCGGCATCCTGAGTGCCGGTGGCGATTGTCCCGGCATTAATGCCGCCATTCGTGGCGTTGGTAAAACGGCCATTGTAGAATACGGAATGCAGGTTATTGGCATTTCTTCGGGATTCCTGGGACTGATCAACGAGGAATATGAAGTGCTGACGGAGGAAAAGCTTTCCGGTATCCTGACCCTCGGTGGAACAATCCTGGGCACGTCGAGGGAAAAACCGTTCAAAAAGACCAAGGATAACGGGCAGGACCAGGTTGATAAGCCGAAGCTGATCAAAAGGCATTACAAGGAACTTGGGCTGGATGCACTGGTTTGTATCGGCGGGAACGGAACGCAGCGAACAGCCAGTAAGCTCGTGGAAGAGGGGCTCAACGTCATCGGCCTGCCGAAGACCATCGACAATGATGTCTGGGGAACCGATATCACCTTCGGTTTTGATTCGGCCCTGGGTATTGCCACTGATGCCATCGACCGGTTGCATACAACCGCGAACAGCCACAAACGGATTATGGTGATCGAACTGATGGGGCACAACGCCGGATGGCTGACACTGTTTGCCGGTATCGCCGGGGGTGGCGACGTGATCCTGTTGCCGGAAATAAAATATGAGATGGACATTATCGCTGATTACCTGGTCAGGAGGGCAAGTGAAAAGAAACCATACTCGATCGTGGTCGTTGCCGAAGGGATAAGCAAACCGAAAAAGGACAAGGCCGCCACGTTTATTTCACAGCAAATTGAAAAGATCACCGGGCTTGAAACCCGTGAAACCATCCTGGGATATATTCAGCGCGGAGGCAGCCCTTCACCTAATGACCGTATCCTGGCCACACGCTTTGGTGCTCACGCCGTTGAGCTGATTGCCAAAGGCAGATTCGGACAGATGGTTGCACTGAAAGGCCAGGAAATAGGCTCCGTTCCACTGAAAGACGTCGGTTCAAAAACCCGCCTTGTTCCTGAAGATTTTCCGTTGATCGGGAAAGGCAGGAAAATGGGCATTTGTTTTGGAGATAAGTATTGCAGAGGCAAAATTGTTTAGAATATGTATCACGCAAAGTTACACAAAGGTTTCGCAAAGGGCGCTGAACCAGTGGTGAATTCTCTTTGCGTTCTTTGCGATATCTTTGCGACCTTTGCGTGAAATAAAAGGAAAATGACAAAAAAAATATCTCTATTTTTCCTCCTTATACTAAGCCTGGCATGTCATTCACAGAACGCTGATCTCGTCACGTTTTACGAAAAATCAGGATTCAAGGCAACCCCTACATACGATGAAACGATTGCATACTGCAAGTTGCTTGATGAATCATCTCCCTGGATTTTATATACAACATTTGGAAAATCACCTCAGGGAAGAGACCTGCCGTTGCTGATCATCGATTCCGATGGATTTACGGATCCTGTACAGACTGGGTTCAAAGGGAAACTCGTGGTGCTGATTGAAGCCGGGATCCATCCCGGGGAAATCGACGGTAAGGATGCCGGCCTGATGTTCTTCCGGGATATTGCCATCAACGGACTGCATGAAGGTGTCCCCCGGAATGTCACATTCCTGTTCATTCCAATCTTTAATGTTGACGGCCATGAACGTTTCGGTCCTTATAACAGGATCAACCAGGACGGACCGGAAGAAATGGGATGGCGTACGACGGCCCAGAACCTGAATCTCAACAGGGATTTTCTCAAGGCAGATGCACCGGAAATGCAGGCATGGCTTCAATTGTGGCAGAAATGGAACCCGGATTTTTTTGTCGATATTCATGTGACTGATGGGGCCGATTATCAATATGTGATGACTTATGGACTGGAAACATTCGGGAATATGGATGAAGGATTGACAACGTGGACTATGGATCAATTCATACCGGCCATGGAAACCTATATGGATAAGGTCGGGTACCCGGCATTTCCCTACATCATGTTCAGGCAATGGCATGATCCCCGTAGCGGGCTGAGGAGTAGCGCAGGAGGGCCAAAATTCTCACAGGGATATGCTGCTTCCCGGAACAGAATTGGCCTCCTGGTCGAAAATCATTCCCTTAAAGACTATAAAACCAGGGTAAACGGGACCTATGAGCTGTTAAAATTCCTGAATGCATTTCTTTCTGAGAAATCTTATGAAGTCATTGCCATGAACAATACAGCCGACAAATATGCAGCTTCTGCCAGTTTCCATGCGAAGCCTTTTGCGGTGGATTACAAAGCTGCTCCGGACAGTATCATGGTTGATTTCCGTGGTGTTGAATATGAAGTGGTAAAGAGTGACCTGACCGGCGGAGATTGGTTTAAATATCATCCTGATAAACCGGTAACATTCAAAGTCCCCTTTTTTAACCGCCAGGTTCCGGCCACGGAAATCAGTTTCCCCGAGGCCTATATAATTCCGCCTGAATGGACGTTTGTTAGAGACAAACTTAAGCTGCACGGTATCCGGTATACTATTTTGGAGAAACCGGTGAAGATCAGCGTTGAGTCTTACAAATTCACAAAGGTTGATTATGGGAAATCATCCTATGAGGGCCATTCGCAGGTTAAACCAACATTTAAAAGTTTCACGGAAGAAAGGGAGTATCCGGCCGGATCGGTAGTCGTCCCGACCCGACAGGTGGGTTCCAGGCTTATCGCCCATATGTTTGAACCTTCATCGCCCGACTCTTACCTGCAATGGGGATTTTTCAATTCGATCTTCGAAATGAAAGAGTATTTTGAAACATACCAAATGGAAGAATATGCGCGGAAGATGATTGCGGATGATCCGAACATTTTGGTGGAGTTTGAGAGGTGGAGAGTGGAGAATCCTGATAAAGAAGGAAACCAGTGGGCTGAGCTGGAATGGTTTTTTCTCCGTTCACCGTGGGCGGATAAGAAACTGAATGTTTATCCCGTGGGAAGGGTAATGGATAGCAAGGAGATGGGGAGGTTAGGACTGTAGGATTCGAAATCCAGCAACCATTTTTTACGCCACAGACCGCCGGCATAACCGGTGAGTGAACCATCCGAACCGATCACACGGTGGCAGGGAACGATGATGCTGACCGGATTGGCACCGTTAGCTGCACCTACTGCCCGGATCGCTTTCAAATTGCCAAGCCTGAGGGATAATTCTTTGTAGGTTATCGTCTTTCCGAAAGGTATTTTCATTAGTTCAGCCCAGACCCTCTTCTGAAATTCAGTGCCCTGCAGATCCAGGGGCAGGTCGAAAGTCGTTCTTTTACCCTGGAAGTAATCATCGAGCTGAGATAAGCATGAGGCTGTATCAAATGTCCAGGAGGTTTCATTTTTTTGTAGTCCGACGACTGAAGCCGTCGGTTCAATTTTTGTAACTAATCTGGAACCAACGGCTTTAGTCGTTGGAGCACTCCACGATTTATAATCGTAAACATCCACTTCAGGCTTTTGAGACAACTCTTTTTCTTCAACAAAAATCAACGAACAAATCCCTTTATCTGTAGTCTCAATTTTTATAAAACCAATAGGCGAATTATAGAAGTATGTCATATTTCCGATATCTTCGCGTAAAATTAATTTTATTATTCACCACATAGGCACATAGGGCACAATAGAAAGCACAAAAGACTCTATAGAATCTATTGTGCTCTATTGTGTTTATTGTGGTTAAAATCAATATCTATGAAGAGAATAATCCTAATACTCAGTACCATTTTTTTATCCGTATACCTTTTTGCCCAGACTGAGCCGGTGCAGATTTACAATCCCGAAGCCAATGCCCGGGAAGATATTGCAAATGCTGTGAAGCAGGCCAAAGCGGAAAATAAAAATGTCCTCCTGCAAATTGGTGGCAACTGGTGCCCCTGGTGTGTTAAACTGCATGGATTGGAAGCGGCTGATCACCAAATCGATTCATTGCTCAATGCCGATTATGTCAGGGTTCTTGTCAATATTCCCCGGGAAAAGGAAAAACGCGACTATGACCTGATGGCCGAACTGGACAATCCCCAGCGATTCGGATTTCCGGTGCTTGTCGTATTGAACAGGGAAGGACAGCGCATTCATACACAGGATAGCTGGTACCTTGAGAAAGATAAAGACTATGACCGGGAGAAGCTCGTGCATTTTTTCATGATGTGGAATGTCGCGGCAACACAGTAGAATGTTAAATGTTATATTTTATATGTGATATTTTGTAAGGAAATGGTTGGCTCACTGTTACTTATAAAATACCACATAGCACATACCACATACTACATTTAACATCCTTCCCGCTCAATTTTACTTTTTGCGGTTTTGATGGTTGCAGTAAAAATCGCAATAAGTTCTCTGCATTCTCCCAAACATTGAATAAATGGAGAAATGTCCTTACATAACCTGGTTTGAATAATCATTTCCAGGTTGATTTCGGTTTCTTTAAGTTCTTTTAATACAATCCCCAGTTTATGGATAAAATCTTTCCTGGTTTCAGCGGTTTGTGCTTCTCCATAATTCAACGCTGCGGAAGTCGATGACCTCACCAATTGTCCGTAAAGATGTTTAATGGCAAATTCAGCAGGAATGCTGTTAGTCGTCATAATACAATTTACTCCAAATGTAACAAGCCTTTTTTGTAGTTCATTTTTCATAGTGGTTTTTATTGTTTATCCGGAAATCGAGATAAAAATACCCGCTGATTGAGAAGAAAATTTAAATGTTATATTTTGTATGTGGTATTTTATAAGGATTTCATTGGCTGACAAATACTTATCAAATACCACATAGCACATCAAAATTTAACATTATAATATATTTTCTGGCAAAAAAGATAAATAGCTAGCTTTGTGCTCCCAACCCGTTCAACATGCGAAAACTGACCCGGAATATCCTGCTGCTCTCAATGACTGCCCTTGCTTTTCTGTTCATGGCCTGGGGATATAACGGGCATCATAAAATCAACCAGTCAGCTGCCAATTTTTTCACCCCCGAAATGCAGCAGTTCATGTCGTGGGCCGTTACACTGGCCGAACACGCTTCTGACGCCGATGCGCGAAAAGATGAAGACCCTGATGAAGGTCCCCGGCATTACATCGATATTGACAATTACCCTGGATTTATTGCAAGCGGAAAGATATACCAGTCGTATGATTCGGTAGTCGCACAGTATGGTGAGGATTTTATCATCGATAACGGCATTCTGCCATGGGCAACGAAAAGAACCTATGATTCTCTGGTGAGCAGCTTTACCCGGTTCGACTGGGCAAAAGCAGTTCTATTTGCGTCCGATCTGGGGCATTATGTGGCAGATGCCCATAATCCGCTTCATATCACAAAAAATTATAACGGACAGTTTACGGATAACTACGGAATCCATTCACGATATGAAACCGGAATGATCAATGCTTTTCTGAATGAGATTGAAATTACCGGAGAAGAAATCTCCCTGGTCCCTGATGTGGAGGACTATATTTTCAATTATATCTATGAAAATTATATCTATGTGGATTCCATCATGCTGGCCGATGATTATGCCGAGGCCGTGGCTGGAAACACATCTTCGTCCACTTATAAAGCCGCTTTATGGGGGAAAACAAAAAACTTCACCATCCCACTGTTTAACAAAGCTTCAAAATCACTTGCAGAACTGATCTTTACAGCCTGGGCCGAAGCCGGAAAACCTGATATGAACAGTGGACCGGGCATTTTTGAATTTATTCCGGAGAACAATAATCTTTTTATTCATCTTACGCCAAATCCGGTCAAGAATACGGCAACCGTTCAATTTAACCTTTTGGACCAGGCAGAAATTGAATGCCGGGTCTTTGATTATACCGGGACTATTGTACAAATCCTTCAAAAAGAAAACCTTCCGGCAGGAGCCCATGAAATTCAGTTCAAAACGGCTGACCTGCCCGAAGGCATTTATTGCATTTCAATATGCACTGGAAGGTTCTCAGGATGCTGTAAGATGATAAAAATCGCAAATTAACCCCATCACCCCTTATTACTTTACCACCTGACAACTGACCACCTGACCACCTGACCACCTGGACTACCCTCTCTACTTCGCCTCTGCATACCGTTTAGCCACGGCATTCCAGTCAACAACGTTCCAGACCGCATTCAGGTAATCCGCCCGCTTGTTCTGGTATTTCAGGTAATAAGCATGTTCCCATACATCGATGCCAAAAATCGGGGTGCCTTTAAATTCGGCAATATCCATCAAGGGATTATCCTGGTTGGGTGTTGACCCGATAGCCAGTTTTCCTTCAGTATTGACATAAAGCCAGGCCCATCCCGAACCGAACCGGTTGGCGCCTGCGGTATTCAGCTGTGTTTTCATATTTTCAAAACTTCCGAATGCCTCATCGATGGCTTTAGCAAGATCTCCGGTCGGCTGGCCTCCGCCTTTCGGTGAAAGCGTCGTAAAGAAAAGATCGTGATTGTAAACGCCACCCGCGTTGTTTCTTACCTTCATATCGAATTTCTTCGTGCTGGCCAGAATTTCGAGCAGCGTCATTTTTTCACCATCAGTGCCTTTCACGGCTGCATTCAGGTTATTCACATAGGCTGCATGATGTTTGGTGTGGTGAATCTCCATCGTCTGTGCGTCAATATAGGGCTCCAGCGCGTTGTAGGCATATGGCAATGTGATTAACTGAAACGGACCGGCTGCCTGCTGGGCATTGACGGCTGCTGAGGTTGTCATAACAATGATCATAATTTGAAAGATTGATGTTTTTTTCATTACTGATTATTTTTCATTTTAACCAGAATAAACATCAATGAACAAAAAATGTTCAATCAGCCGGCTTTCTTTCTTTCCTGCAGGATAAGCCTGAGTGAAGTGTCTTTGGTGAAATAGTTGATCGCCCAGTTGATGAATACAATGAGTTTGTTGCGGATACTTAAAATGAGCATCAGGTGGAGGAACATCCAGACAAACCAGGCGAAATAGCCCTGAAAACGGATAAACGGCAAATCGACGACCGCTTTGTTTTTTCCGATGGTGGCCATCGATCCCTTGTTGAAATACTCATATTCCTTCAAGGGCCTGTTTTTGCGAAGTCTTTTCAGGTTTCGTGCCAGGTTCCTGGCCTGGTTGATGGCCACATTAGCTACCTGGGGGTGCCCTTTCGGATACTTAGGGGTTTCCATATAGGCAATATCACCCAGGGCATAAATGTTCTTGTAACCCATGATAAGGTTGAAACGGTCTACCCTGATCCGGTTATTAAGCACGACTAAACTTTTATCAAGGCCATGGATCAAATTCCCGGTAACCCCGGCTGCCCAGATCATCCTCTTGGTTTTAATGGTTTCACCATTGTTCAGGGTAACCGTTTTTCCGTCATAATCGGTCACAAAAACATTGGTTTTTACAGTAACACCAAGTGATCTGAGGTACTTCTCGGAGGTTTTCCGGGCCATGTGGCTCATGCTGTTCAGCGTATGGCCACTGCCTTCCAGCAGTATGACTTTCAGGTCGTTAAAATCGATGTTGGGATAGTCTTTCGGTAAAATATTCCTTTTGATCTCGGCAAATGCACCGGCCAGCTCAACTCCGGTAGGTCCGGCTCCGACGATTACAATATTGAGGAGATATTCACGCTCATTATCATCAATCGATAACAGGTCCTCGAAATCCTGTAGCACACTGTTCCTGATCTTGATGGCATCGTAGGTCGTTTTCAGACTATAGGTGTTTTCCTCCAGGTGTTTGTTCCCGAAAAAATTAGTCCTACAACCGGTCGCTATGACCAGGTAATCGTAACTGAAATCGCCGATGCTCGTATGAATGATATTTTCTAAGGGATCGATGTCAAGAACCTCTGCCATCCTGATCTGCAGGTTTTTCCTGTTCTGGAATATTTTCCTGAATGGAAATGAAATGCTGCTGGGTTCAAGCTGAGAAGTGGCCACCTGGTAAAACAAAGGCTGGAACTGGTGGTGGTTCAGTTTATCGATGAGCAGAATATCAAAAAGATCATGATCCAGATGTTCAACAAACTGGATTCCTGCAAATCCACCTCCGGCAACAATGACTTTTTTTCTTTCCATTCAGTGATTAATTGTCGGCTTTGAACAGGTAAAACATGTATTTTTTATATTTTCTGAAGAGTTCGCTGTTCCTTTTCCCGGTAAAATGCTTGTCTTCAAGCTTTTGAAGTTTTTTCGATATAGTTTACGGGCGATTTTCACACCGAGTGGAAAACGGTCTTCAGCGAGTGCCCAAACCGATGTCCATAACGGCTTTAACACTTCCTGGTTCAATTTGTTCACCAGGTCGAGAGTCATGGAGGTTTCTGTAGTAATGTCTTTCTCAACCAGTAACTTTAGAGGAAATGAGTCTTTATAACCCAGCCATTGTTGATAATCATGTCCGCCTCCCAGTTTGGATTTTCCTTCCGGATCAGTGCTGAAAAAGTCGCTGACCATAATGTACCCGCCCGGATTCAGGAGTTGAACTGCCCCAGGTATCGATTTATCCATCGGGATATACTGAAAACTTTCGCTCAACAGTACCAGGTCGTATTTATTTTCAGTGATGATATCTTCAAATTTGCACTTGAAAAAATTCACCCTGTTACCAAGTTTTTCTTCTGCATATTCGGTCAGTATATGTCCTGGAGAAACGCAATCGACTTTGTATCCGCGGGCCAACAATTCCTCGGCCGTTTTGCCGGATCCGCAGCCGACATCCAGTATGGTCCGGACATTTTCAGGAATGTGAGAGAACAGAAGTTCGGCATAGTTGTCCTGCGCTTTTTTCAGGTTCAGCACATCAACCTCAAGCCCATCGCTGAAATAGCCGTAATGAATATATTCCGATTTAAAAAAGAATTTATAAACCCTTAATCCAAGTTCCAGTCCTACTTCTTTGGAGTCGACTTTGTAGTTTTTCCTTTTCTTACTCATCGGTTTAGTTTAAGTTAGATCATTTCACGTGCTTAATTTCGGGCTAAAGATATTTAACTTTAGCGTACCTGACTTCATTCCAGAACTTATCTCTTTTATATACAGCCATCTTAAAAACACCTTCCCGGATAAATCCGCATTTTTCAAGGACCCGCTGGCTGGCCAGGTTATGCTCATAAACACCCGTATGGATCCTGACGATATCCAGGTTGTCAAAACCATACTGGCAGATCAGGTCAAGGGCTTTCGTGGCAATGCCTTTATTCCAGTATTCTTCGCCGATGAAATAACCGACTTCGGCTGATTTCCGGTACACATCAACTCCTATTGACAAGCCGATATTTCCGACATAGATTCCCTTGTACTCAATAGCAAAGATCGTCGGTGGATCAAGGTCTTTCATCTTTAATATCCAGGATTCGGCATGCTCCGGGGTATAAGGATTGGGGAAGCCATCGCGAAGGTTGCGGGCTATATTCTCGTTATTGGCCAGTTCAACAAGCCGAAGGCTGTCAGATAATCTGAATGGCCTGAGCTTGACATCTACAATTCCAGATTCCATGTTTTTTTGCACAAATTTAAGACGATTCAATGAATATTCCGGAACTTGAAACCCGGAACCTGGAACGTGGAACCCGAAACCTGGAACCCGGAACATTTTTTCCTTATCTTTGTGAAAAACAACTCTGAACCCATGTCGCGCGCCTTATTCACTTTCTGTTTCCTTGCTATGTTCATGGCCCTGAGTGCCCAGCACCAGAATATCCTCATCAGCACTGCTTATTCTCCTAACGAACCATCCATCATTATCAATCCGAAAAACACAAACGAATTGTATGGCGGTGCAAACATTGCCAGTTATTATTTTTCGGACGATGGAGGATATACCTGGACCGAGGGTACGCTTGAATCCCAGGAACACGGTGTTTGGGGCGACCCAGTGCTGTTGTGTGATACTGCGGGCGCATTTTATTTTTTCCATTTGTCCAATCCCCCGGTAGGTTCATGGATCGACAGGATCGTTTGCCAGAAAACCGAAACGATCGGTGGTCAGTGGAATGATGGCTCTTACATGGGCCTTAACGGAAACAAGGCCCAGGATAAGCACTGGGCTGCAGTCGACTGGAAAAATAACAACATCTATGTGACCTGGACGCAATTTGACCAGTATGGTACCGCTGATCCGGCGTTTAAAAGCAACATTATGTTTTCAAAGTCGACCGATGCCGGAATGAGCTGGAGCCCTGCCATTCAGATCAACCAGGTTTCAGGCGATTGTGTCGACGACGATAATACAACTGAGGGTGCTGTCCCGGCGGTAGGCCCTGAAGGGCAGATCTACGTTTCATGGGTCGGTCCGGCAGGCCTTGTTTTTGACCGTTCCTACGACCAGGGCGAAACATGGCTTGAGGAAGATATTTTTGTGGCCGATATCAGTGGCGGCTGGGCCTATGATATCCCGGGCATCTACCGCGCAAACGGCCTTCCGGTTACCACCTGCGATACCAGCAACGGCCCTGGCCGGGGTACTATTTACATCAACTGGACCGATCAAACCAACGGTTTATTCGATACCGACGTCTGGCTGGTCAAATCCACCGACGAGGGAAATACATGGAGCGAACCGGTCCGGGTCAATGACGATCCTCCCGGAAAACAACAATTCTTTACCTGGATGACGATTGACCAGACCAACGGAAACCTGTGGTTTGTCTATTACGACAGGCGGAATTACAGCAACAGTAACACGGATGTGTATATGGCGCTGTCGGACGATGGGGGCGAGACGTTTACCAATTTCCGCGTCAGCGATACCCCATTCATACCCAGCAGCAACATTTTTTTTGGGGATTATACCAACATAACAGCTCATAACAATGTTGTCCGGCCTATCTGGGCGCGCTGCCAGAACAGCCAGATGAGTATATGGACCGCGATCGTCGATCCGACCGTCGTCGGCGTTGAAGAAGAAGTCAGCGATGGCATACCGTTCAGTATGGAACAAAATTACCCGAATCCATTTGCCGAATCGACCTGGATATCGTTTAAACTGCATGAGGCAGCACTTGTAAACCTTTCCGTATACGACAATGTGGGCAGACAGGTAGAGGTCATGATCAATCACGAGAAGTTGCAACCTGGAAAATATACGTACCGGTTCGATGCTTATGAATTAGATCTTGCACCGGGCGTCTATTACTTTTCCCTGGTCAGCAATGAGTATGTTAAACGACAAAAAATTATTTTTGCCCGGTAAACAATCAGTGTCAGACGCTGTTTATCTTTCACCTGACGATCAGGAATATATTTTGTTTCTTCATCATTATTAGTAATTTTGCGCCGCTTTTTACTACACAATGGACAATACCTTACGCGAAATCATCGAAAAATTCAGGGACTATCTGTTTGATCGCAACGGCAAAGCCGAGATCGATCTGGATGTGATTTCCCGTAGCATAGGGATTTCCAGGGAGATCATTTCCAGGTACATATCCAGCGAAGCTGAGCTGGTGGAAAAAGTGCTGGATTTTGAACGGCACCGGTTTGAGGAGATTTTCAGGATTCATGATTTTGAAGGAGTAAATGCCATTGATATTTTGCTGATCGTAAGCAAGGAAGTCACAGAAAAATTTATTGATATTTCACCCTCCGTTACTTTTGTTTTGAAACAGCATTTCCCTGACATTTACCAGAAACATTTCATCCTGAGAAGGGATTTTATTTATGAGAAAATAAAGATAAATCTTTCAAAAGGAATCAGCCAGGGTATGTTCCGCGATGACCTGAGCACTGAACTGGTTGCCCGCCTTTATCTCAGCCGGCTGATCGACCTGCATAACCCGGACTTCTTTCCTGCGGAGGAATTCTCTTCCGACACCATTTTCAATGTGATGTTTGAAAACCATATCCGCAGCATTGCCAAACCAGAAGGTCTTACCTATTACGAGCAGAAAAAGAAGAACTTTAATCACGGTAGTTGAAGAACCTGAACTTCATAAAATTATTGCTCATTTTTACCGGAATAACGCTGCCGGTCATTTCGGTTTTTGCACAGAAGACCACGAAAGTTTCCATTGAACATGCCGACCTGCTTAAACTGGCCAACCAGAATGGCAAAAATATCCGTATTCTCATGGGCAACGCCATCCTCAGGCAGGATAGCACCTTCTTCTATTGCGATACTGCCCGGCTTGATGAAAATAACAACCTCAGGGCAGTCGGCAAGGTTCATATCAGTTACAGCGATTCAGTGCACCTCTACGGAGATTTTCTGACTTACGACGGGAATACACGCATCGCCGTCATGGATTCCAATGTCAGCCTGGTCGATAAAAGGGCCACACTCTACACCGACCATCTTGAATATAATCGCAACCTGAACACGGCATATTATTTCACGAAAGGCAGGATCGTTGACCAGGAAAATGTGCTGACCAGCATTAAAGGAAGATATTTTACGCAGACCTATGAGTTTCTGTTCAGCGACTCAGTTGTGGTGGTCAATCCTGACTACACGATGTTCGCCGATACGCTGAAATATAACACGGAGTCGGAGGTCGTTTATATTGAAGGCCCGACCAATATCTATGGTCAAGACGATCATATTTATTCTGAAAAAGGGTGGTACGATACCCGTACTGACCGGGCGGAATTGAGCCGGAATAACCGGATTGCCCACCTTGAACAGATCCTTAAAGGAGATTGGATTTATTATGACCGTGAGCGGGAATATGGTAAAGCCGTTGGCAATGTCTGGGTTAAGGATACCGTTCAGAACATCATCATGCAGGGTGGGATCAGTGAGTTTTACCGTACGGAAAAGTATTCCTATATCACCGATTCGGCCTGTGCAATCCTCATTGATACTTACGATTCGCTTTATATGCATGCCGACAGTTTTATCATGGTCATCGATTCGCTCAATGATCCTAAACTGATGTTTGCTTATAACCACATGAAATTTTATAAGGAAGACCTGCAGGGAATGTGCGATTCGCTGGTTTTCAGGGTGCAGGACTCCATCATTGCCTTGCTGAAAAAACCGGTTTTATGGTCGGATGATAATCAGCTTACCGCCGATTCCATCTGGATGCATGTGAGTGATAACCAAATCGATTCCATGGAGTTGTTTAATATTGCTTTTATCATCTCACGTGACAGTACCGAAACATTTAACCAGATCAGGGGAAGGCAGATGAAAGCTTATTTCAGGGATAACCAGCTCTATAAGATCAATGTGCTGGGAAATGCGGAAACGATCTATTATATAAGGGATGAGGGCTTTGAACTGATCGGGATCAACAAATCGGTTTCCAGCAATATGACCATCATGCTGGATGACCGGAAAATTAAAAATATCTATTACCTCAGCATGCCGGAAGCCACGCTATTCCCGGAAAAGGAAATATCGAGGGAGGATCAGATCCTCAGGGATTTCAAATGGATCACCGGCCAGAGACCGGCGAACAAACATGATATTTATTTCTGGAATGAAGAAGGGTCAGAAAACTGAAATCCTGACGTAACGCTTCGGGTTGAGCCGGATATCTTCCAGCAGTAGGTTAAGCTCACTGGCAGATTTCTCCAGCTCTTTATAAAGCTTGTCATCATTGATCAACTGCCCGAGGGTACCTTCTCCGTTTTCGATTTTTGTCATGACCGTCGAAATATCCCCAACGGTTTTATCCAGGTTACGGATGACCCCGGCAATGTTTGACCGGGCAATGGTGTCACTCAGATTGGCCAGGTTATCCAGCACGCGGTTGATCTCCTCGCTGTTATTGTTGAGGTTCCGCGTGATCATATCGATGTTGTATAAAATGCTGGCCAGTCGATTCGATTGGGTGACCATCAACGTGTCAAGGTTTTGCGATGTTTTTTCAAGGTTGTCAAAAGTCTGGCGGATACTTTTTATGCTGGCGATCAGGTCTTCACGTGCATCTTTGCTGAAAATTCCCTGGATCGCGACGACAATCGTATCAATGGATGAAATCAAGCCTTCAGCTTTTAGCTTGAGCGGCAAGATCTGCTGGTTGACAGCATCTTTCAGGGAAGTCTCCACGTCGGAAGTCAGCGTGTCGCGGTTTTGAACCTGTTCTGTGCTGTTGCCCAGAAGTATTTCCACCGCTTTCGATCCCATCAGGTCTTCACTGAAAATGCGTGCTATAGAATTATCCGGGATCGGGAATTTTTCAGTGAAAATAAGCTCGACGATGATATCCCCGTTCATCTTCGAATCAAAAAACACCTTGCCAACCTGCCCGACTTTAACACCGTTGATATAAACCGGGTCAGATGGATTCAATCCGTTGACATGCTGGTAAACCGCAATCAATACCCGTTCCTTGTAAATGATATTCTGATTTTTAAGAAAACTAAAACCCCACACCAGAACGGCAATTGCAACTATAAAAAGAAAGCCGATTTTGAATTCTCTTGTAAATTTCAAACTGACAAACTTTATTTTAAGACAAATATAATTACTTTTTTGTCAATTCAAGGGCTTTTTCAAGGGTGATCCGTTCATCTTTCAAAAAGCAAATGATGAAGGCATCTTTATATTTTTTCGTATCCCGTACAAATTTTTGATGACGAATGGCTTCATCATAAGTTTTAAAATTTCCTGTCGAATATTTATACCATCCATCCTGCTTATACTCACGGATATCAGGCATATCCTTATATTTTTTTGCATCAAAAACGAGTTTCTTTTTGGAGGATGTGAACTGTACCCTGAAATATACGTCAGGCGGTTTGACCACCACAGGTTCCTGGTAATATTCCTGGTGTACCTGTTGCGCTTTATTGTCTTTCCGCTCCATTTCCTCCTTGTAATATTTGAAAGCCCTGAAAATGGCTGAGGCGATATACGTTTGTCCGTCTGCCGACATCAGGAAGCGCTCGTCTTCGGCATTGCTGATAAAACCGGTTTCAACCAGCACTCCCGGCATGGTGGTCCGGTAAAGGACCAGGAATCCGGCCTGGAAAACGCCACGGTCCTTTCTCTTTACCCTTTCCCTGAATTGTCGCTGGATTTCATCGGCCAATAATGTGCTTTGTTCCAGGAAGGCGTTCTGGAACATGGTTAGTGTAATGTAATCTTCATCCTGGTTAGGATTGAATCCTTCATACATATCGGCAAAATTCTCTTCATTAAGGATGGCGGCATTTTCAAGTTTGGCCACTTCAAGCTGGGCTTCGCTTTTATGCAATCCCATCACATAAGTCTCTGTACCGCTTGCTGCCGTACTTTTTGAGGCATTGCAGTGAATCGAGATAAAGAGGTTGGCTTTGCTGTCATTGGCTATTTTGGCGCGTTTGTACAACTCAACAAAGACATCCGTCTTCCGGGTATAGATCACCTCCACATCCGGCAGGTTTTTTTTGATGTAATCCCCGGTTTTCAGGGCAATGGCCAGGGCAATATCCTTCTCGTGCGAATTTTTACCCAATGCACCGGGATCTTTTCCACCATGACCTGCATCGATTACTACGCGGTGAATCTGGTACTGCGACAGAACAGGATTGGCTAAAGCCATGAACAACAGGACAATGGTAAAAATTAAGCGCAGCCTTTCCACCGGTTAACTTAGTTTGAATATCTTTGATTTGAAAAACGGTTCTAAACCGCAATAATTGTTATTATTACCGTTATATTACAAATTTAGACGGATAATTTGTTGGGAAATTCACCTTGCCGCTTAAATTATTAACAGCATATATGTTAAAACGGTTCATCCTATCGGTGATGCCGTACGTCGTGGTTTTCGGCCTGGTAACCAGCATGGACGAACTATATGCCGGTCCTTCACCTGTATTTCCGTCCTTTCAGTCTGAACCTGACACAGTTCCGGCAGCAATGCCAGATACCCTGGCGATTGATACCCTGGCCATAGATACGCTTATTTCGGGAAAAGCGTCCGAAGATGCCCTCGATGCCCGGGTTGATTATAAATCGGCCGATTCGATCGAATTCGACCTTGTTAATAAGAAAGTGTTCATGTACAACAATGCCGTCATTGTTTATGATGATATTAACCTGCAGGCTAATTACATCGAAATAAATTTTGAGACGAATGAGCTGTATGCAACAGGACTGCCGGATTCGACCGGGAAAATGACCGGACTGCCTGTTTTCAAGCAGGCCGACCAGCAGTTCAAATCAAAAACAATGCGGTATAATTACAAATCGAAGAAAGGCTACATAAACAGTGTCATTACGGAGGATGGAAGCGGTTTTCTGCATGGTGAAACCGTGAAAAAAATGGATAACGATGTGGTGAATATTTCTAAAGGCTCATATACAACCTGTGAACTGGAGGAACATCCGCATTTTGAATTCCGTTACAGCAAATCGAAAGTGATCCCTAAAAAACGGATTGTCACCGGACCGGCATACCTGGTAGTGGAGGATGTGCCGACACCGTTGGCGATCCCGTTCGGCTGGTTTCCCAACAAACAGGGGCAGCGTTCCGGGATCATCCTGCCGACATACGGTGAAGCAGCCGACAGGGGATTCTACTTCGAAGGCGGGGGCTATTATTTTTATATCAATGATTATCTCGACTTCAAAGTGGTTGGGGATGTCTATACGCTGGGAAGCTGGGCGGTCAGGCCCAGTTTCAGGTACAAAAAGCGTTATAAATACACGGGTTCGGCCAATTTCACCTATGCGATCAATATCACCGGCGTCAAGGAAGCCCCGGATTACAGCCGGAAACGCGACTTCAAGATCCAGTGGAGCCACAAACAGGATCCCAAAGCAAGGCCGAAAAGTACGTTCAGTGCCGATGTCAATATCGTAAGTTCTACCTTAAACCGCTATAATCCTTCCACTGCGCAGGATTATTTGTCAAATACCTTCCGGTCGAGCATAGCTTACCAAACCAACTTCGGCGGCAAATACTATCTGACCATCAATGCAGCGCATGACCAGAATACGATCACCAAAATAGTCAATGTTACGCTTCCCGAGCTAACATTTTCGGTCAACCGGTTCAATCCGTTTGTCACCAAAAAGAAAATCGGGCCTAATAAGTGGTATCACAATATTACGACTAGTTACAACCTGAACGCCAGGAACACCGTAACCGCTGCCGATTCGGTCATTTTTACACCTGAGGTGCTTGACCTCATGAAGAACGGGATCAAACATTCAATTCCGATTTCAAGCCCGGTAAAACTGCTGAAATATTTCAACTGGACGAATTCAATTAACCTGACTGACCGGATGTATTTCGAATCCTACCGGAAATACTGGTCGAATGACACGATCTTTGAAGATAACGATACGATTGTCGGTTACCTGGTCAGGGATACGATAAACGGCTTCAACAATATCTTTGAATTTGGATTTTCATCCTCGGTCAGCACAAAAATATACGGGATGGTCCAGTTCGGCAAAAAATTCCCGGTGCAGGCCATACGGCATGTGCTGACACCTTCCGTATCATTCAGTTACCGGCCGGATTACGGATCCGACTTCTGGGGTTATTATGACACGTATATCGATGAAGATGGGGAGGAGGTTCAATATTCAAAATATGAGGGCTCGATTTATGGGACCCCCACGGCTGGTAAATCCGGTCAGATCGGGTTTTCATTTCTAAATAATCTTGAAATGAAAGTCAAATCGAAGAAAGATACGATAACGGGGATGAAGAAAGTGGGCCTGATTGATAATTTCACCATCAGCTTTTCTTACGACCTGGCCAAAGATTCGCTGAAATGGTCATACCTGAATCTGTCAGGGAATACAAGGCTTTTTAAAAACCTTTACATTACCTACCGGAGCCAGCTTGATCCGTATATTCTTGATTCTACCGGCACAAAACGGCTGAACCAGAGTGAATGGTCAGTGAACCGCCGTTTGTTCAGGCTGAATAGTACCAACTGGTCTGTAGGCCTCGACTGGCGGTTGAATTCAAAGGATTTTGGAAAGCAGGATGAAAAGCCGGTGGCAACCGGGCCAAAGATCAATGCAAAGACCGATGATTTGCCAGGGACACCGGAAGAAATCGAAGATGTGCTGGCGAACCCCGATGACATTATCGATTGGTCCATTCCATGGGATTTGACGCTAAGTTATAATTTCAGTTATAATGTGATGCGGACCTATGAAAATTACGTGACTGAACGGAATGAAACGGTTGTACAGACCCTTGGGGTTTCCGGAAATGTTAGCATTACGCCCAAGTGGAAGATCGGGATCAGGACCGGGTGGGATTTTGAATCCAATGACCTTTCCTACACATCGGTCAGTATTTACCGCGACCTCCATTGCTGGGAAATGCGCTTCAACTGGATACCGACCGGTTACCAGAAGAGCTGGAATTTCACGATTAACGCAAAAGCGTCACTTTTACAGGATTTAAAACTCAACAAGAAAAAGGATTTCAGGGACAATTTTTAATCATTAAAACAATCATATTATTTAAAATTAATTTCTATGAAAAAAATTATTAATACACCTCATGCTCCGAAAGCTGTAGGACCATACAGCCAGGCTGTCGAATGCAATGGCATGTTATTCATTTCAGGCCAGATCCCGATCGATCCGGCGATTGGAAAGATCGTTGAAGGAGGGATCAAGGAACAGACCGAGCAGGTGATGAAAAACATTGGCGTAATTCTAAAAGAAGCCGGTTATACCTATGCCGATGTGGTCAAATCGACCTGCCTGCTGAATGACATGGACAATTTTGCGGCCATGAATGAAGTTTATGCCCGGTATTACCCGGAAAATCCTCCGGCACGGGCAGCTTATGGCGTGGTGAGATTGCCTTTGGGAGCGCTGGTAGAGATTGAAACAATCGCGATGCGAAGTGTTTAGTGTTAAGTCTTAAGGTTTAAGTTCGGGAATATTATGAAAAAGAGTTTTATTCTTTCACTTTGCACTTTGCACTTTGCACTTTGCACTTTCGCTGATGAGGGTATGTGGCTTCCAAGCCTTGTGGGTCAGCAGAAGCTGGATGACATGCGTAAGATGGGGCTGAAGCTTACGGTGGAGGATCTGTACAGTGTCAATCATTCGAGCCTGAAAGACGCCATTGTGTTGTTCGGAAGGGGATGCACCGGCGCCATTGTTTCTGATGAGGGCTTATTGCTAACCAATCACCATTGCGGGTTTGGGAGCATCCAGCGCCACAGTTCTATTGAGCATGATTACCTGACGGATGGTTTCTGGGCCATGAGCCGCGCAGAAGAACTGCCGAATGCAGGGCTTACCGTGACTTTGCTGGTAAGGATGGAAGATGTGACGGACAAAGTCATGGCCGGCATTAAAGCGGGTATGACGGAAGCGGAGCGCCAGAAGGTGATCGATGAGATATCCGGGTCTATTGTGGCTGAAGCGATCAAAGACACTCATTACCAGGCTGAAGTCAGGCCACTTTTCAATGGTAACCAGTATTTTCTTTACGTCAATGAAGTTTTTAAAGATGTCAGGCTGGTCGGGGCACCGCCTTCGGCCATCGGGAATTTCGGCGGGGATACCGACAACTGGATGTGGCCTCGGCACACCGGCGATTTCAGCGTGTTCAGGATCTACGCCGACAGCAATAATATGCCGGCCGATTATGCCAATACCAATGTGCCTTATCATCCGAAACAGGCACTGAAAGTATCCCTCGAAGGCGTTGACAAGGGCGATTTTACGATGGTTTACGGATTCCCGGGGAGGACGCAACAATACCTTCCTTCTTTTATGGTTGAGCTGATCGCCGAAGACTCCAATCCGGAAAAAATAGCCATCCGGAGGGAAAAGCTTGATATCATGGGCGCCGCGATGAATGCTGATCCGAAAGTCAGGATCCAGTATGCGTCCAAGTATGCCGGGGTGGCAAATTACTGGAAAAAGTGGCTCGGCGAATCGAAAGGGTTGGAGCGATTCGATGCGGTTGAAAAAAAGCAGGCCTTTGAAATAGAGTTCCAGTCATGGGCTAATTCCAGCAAGCCGGAATACGCTTCGATCCTTGGCGCTTACAAACAACTGGCCGATGCGATAAAACCTTACCAGGCCTGGATCGACCAGTATTCGGAGGCCATCTGGAGCCTTGAGATTATCAGGTTTGTTGCGGGTTATCGCAAGCTGGCGCCGATGGAAAAACCGGCTGATGAAGATCTTAAAAAGGAACTGGACCGGCTTAAAGGGGGAATTCCCGGATTCTTCAAGGATTATAACCTGGATACGGATAAAAAGCTCTTTGCCGCTATGCTGGAACATTTCAGAAATTCGGTGGCCAAAGAAGAATGGCCGGATATCTACCTGGTGATCGACAAAAAATTCAATGGCGACATAGCTGCTTATACCGATTGGGCCTATGCAAATTCGGTTTTTGTTGCACAGGACCGGCTGGAAGGTTTTCTTAAGGATTACCGTTCGAATCAGGCCAAAAAACTGACGAATGATCCGATGTATACCGTCATGATGAGCTTCAACAGCAGTTTCCAGGCCAATTACGCAGCTTCTTACCAAAAGCTGATGACGGCCCAGGATAGTTTGCAGCGCATTTACATGAAGGCTATCATGGAAATGGAAGATGACCGGATCTTATTTGCAGATGCCAATTCTACCCTCAGGGTTTCATACGGTGTTGTGAAAGATTATTATCCGAAAGATGGCGTTTATTACGATTATCAGACCACTCTCGAAGGTATCCTGGAAAAGGATGATCCGGAGATCTATGATTACCGTGTTCCTGAACGGCTGAAAGAGCTCTGCCGGTCAAAGGATTATGGTCCTTATGGCGAGAATGGCATGATGAATGTATGTTTTACGGCGGCCAATCATACCACCGGCGGCAATTCCGGCAGCCCGGTGCTGAATGCAAGTGGCGAGCTTATTGGGCTTAATTTCGACCGCAACTGGGAAGGTACTATGAGCGACATCATGTACGACCCGTCGATGTGCCGCAACATTGTCCTGGATATCCGTTACTGCCTGTTTATCATGGATAAATATGCCGGCGCAAGGCATCTGGTGGAAGAGATGAATATTGTGAAATAACGTTGAATGTTAAAGGTTGAATGAAAAAAAGACTGCAGCCGCTAAGAGGTTGTCTCAAAAGTTATTTTATAAAGATTTTGCAATTTTTTATAGTTTGTGCTCCAACGACTAAAGCCGTTGGTTCCAAGTGTGTTATAAAAATGGAACCGACGGCTTCAGTCGTCGGACTACCAAAAAAAATGAGACAGCTCAGACTATTGAGTCGGCCTCGTTGGGGCACTACCTTACTTACGGGCTTAATTACTACCAATTCTGTTCTTTTTGCCCAGCAAGACCAACAATCTATTCATGTTGAACAATCAGTATACTATCAGAAATTCGGTCAGCAAAAAGCCATATTTTATGATTCCCTTTCAGGATTTAGAGGTCAAACTATTGACCTGAGCAGAAATGACTGCCTGCTCAATAAAGTTGTATTCGGCTTTCACCCATACTGGGCCGGCTCCGATTACCTGAACTACCAGTGGAACCTGATCTCCGATTTTTGTTATTTTTCTTATGAGGTGGATCCCTCTACCGGCGATCCGGTGACCTATCATGATTGGCTGACTGATCCGGCCATCGATTCTGCGCAAGCACATGATGTAAACGTCCATCTTTGTGCAACGATATTTTCCGGGCATACGGCCTTTTTTACAAATCCGGCTGCACGGCAAAATTTGGTCGCTAACCTGGTTGATTTGGTAAAGCAACGGAATGCACATGGAATCAATGTGGATATCGAATTATTGCCATCGTCCATGAGCGACAGTGTCACTGTTTTTATGCGGGATCTTTCGGTCCAGTTTAAGACGGCCATCCCGGGGGCCCTGGTGAGTATTTGCCTGCCTGCCGTAGATTGGGATCAGGATTTCCAGCTTGAAGCGATGTCGGATTTTGTGGACTTCTTTTTCGTCATGGGGTATGATTATTACTGGAACGGGAGTGACCAGGCTGGTCCGGTATCACCGTTGTACTCCCTGACCCCGGGTTATAATTACAGCCTGGCCAGAACAATTTCGGCTTATGAAACGGCGGGTATGCAGCGGGAAAAATTCATCCTGGGAATTCCGTATTATGGAAGAAAATGGAAAACCCAGTCGGATAACATCCCATCACCCATACTGGCAAACGGAACGGCGGTAACCTATGCGAATGTGAGGAATAATGGAAGTACATACAGCCCGGATCATTATCACTGGGAGCTGAATAGTTTTTCTTCCTGTTATATTTTTTACCAGAACAGTTCATGGTATCAGTGCTTCATTGGCCTTGACCGGGATTTGAGGGAAAAATATGACCTGGTGAATTACCGCGGTCTGGCCGGCATCGGCATCTGGGCGCTGGGTTATGATGATGGGTATCTTGAGCTCTGGCAGGCTATCTCGGATAATTTTACCGATTGTTACATTCCGCCGGTCTTTGATACGATCGTTGATAGTGGTGGCCCGACCTGGAATTATTACGCTGATGAGGATTATAGCATGACCATTGATCATGGCTATACCGACACTCATTACCTGACCTTTACATCTTTCGGCCTGGAAGATGCTTTTGATTCAATATGGCTGTATGCCGGTCCTGATGCTACTTATCCCATGATTGGCGCTTATTCCGGGACTGCCGGACCAAGCACTTTGTCTTCTCAGAATGGAGCTTTTACGCTAAAGTTCAAATCTGGCGCCATCAACAATTTCTCCGGATGGAGTGCGGTTTTTCATGATGGGACACTCGGGATTGGAGATCAGTCAATATCAGACATTGATGAAATGTTGATCTATCCTAATCCTGCAAAGGATTTCATCAAAATATTGCTGCCAGAAAATGTGACGGTCGGGATGCTTCTAATTCATGATTATTCAGGACGCTTAATTTATAAAGAAAATGTTGGACCGGCTTGTCATTCCCGGATAATGCATATTGGTATAGAGAATTATCCTACTGGGCTTTATAGCGTAGAATATCAATCAAATAATGGCCGGATTATCAGAGCTGGTTTTATAAAGGTAATCGGCTAAATTGATGGGGATTATAAAAACTTGTACTACCACTATAGTGGGACTACAAGTTTCTTTTCATATTTTAAGATTTAGGTTATAAAAGTCGTACTACCACTATAGTGGGACTACAAGTTTAAAATTCTCTTTGTTAATATATTCACAACAACCCCTTCCTTTCATTATTGTTCGTAAATTTGGCGGGTAAATTTTGCGTCCTTTTAATTCTTAGCGCTTTTTGCGTGGAATTAACAGGCTGCTGAGATTAAGTTAGTTAAGCATGGAAGATAAAATAAAGAAAGAAAAACTCTTCACTGAATTTCCACCGGTGACTGTTAAAGATTGGGAAGAAAAGATACTCCAGGATCTGAAAGGTGCGGATTATGAAAAAAAACTGGTGTACAAACCTCATGAAGGCTTCAGGATCAAGCCTTATTATGTGTATGAAGACCTGGGCGATAAAGAATACCTTAACCAATTCCCCGATTCATTCCCTTATGTCAGAGGTAATAAAAAAACGGGCAATCACTGGTTGATCAGGCAGGATATTGTGGTCAGCGACCTTAAAAGGGCGAATGAAAAGGCCCTGGATATCCTGATGAAAGGTATTGATTCACTGGGATTTATCCTGGATGAAGAGGCAGAATATTCCAAGGAAGACCTTGACCTTTTGCTGAAAAATATTTTTGCGGAGATGGTCGAGATCAATTTCAGTTGCGGAAAGAACGTATCCCGGCTCATGCAGAATCATTATGATATGCTGGTCCGGTATAACCGGGATTTTCAGAAAATATGCGGTTCAGTGGATTTTGATCCCTTCGGTCGATTGATCGCACAAGGAGATTATTATTCTTCCAAAGAAGACGATATAGAAACGTGCTTTCAGCTGATAAAAATTGCGGAGCATTTACCTCATTTCACCGTCATTAATGTTAATGGCGATTTATTTCATAATGCAGGGGCAACAATTGTGGAAGAGCTGGCTTTCAGCCTGGCATCTGGAGCTGAGTATCTGACACAGCTTACTGAAAAGGGTCATTCGGTGAATAAAGTGGCTCCAAAGATCAGGTTTCGCTTTGCCACGGGATCCAATTATTTCCTGGAGATCGCTAAATATCGTACGGCCCGCCTTCTCTGGGCCAATATCGTGAAAGCCTATGGCCCCAGCAGGGAAGATGTTGCTAAAATGACCATTCATGCCGTGACTTCCAAATGGAATAAAGCCATTTACGATCCTTATGTTAACCTGTTGCGCACCACCACTGAAGCCATGTCATCGATCATTGCAGGTATCGATTCGCTTACCGTTGGGCCATTTGATGAAGTTTATGCTAAACCCGATGATTTTTCAAGCCGTATAGCGCGCAATCAGCAGTTGCTACTGAAAGAAGAATCTTACCTGGACCAGGTGGCTGATCCGGCAGCAGGCTCTTATTATATTGAAAATCTCACCGATTCTATCGCATCTGAAGCCTGGAAACTGTTCCTGGAAGTTGATGCGCAGGGTGGTTACCTCGAAGCGGTCTCTTCAGGATTCATTCAAAACAGAATAAAAACTATTGCACAGAAAAAGAGTAATGACCTTGCCGGGCGGAAAGATATCATTCTTGGTGTGAACCAGTACCCGAATTTTTCGGAGAAAATTGAACAAGTTATTCCGGAAACAGTGCTGAAACCAAATGAATTCGACGGCACTGTTGAGACTCTAAAGCAATACCGCGGTGCACAGCCATTTGAGGAATTGCGCTACAAAACTGATGTTTACTCGAAAGAACATAAAAGGCCCGCGGCATTCATGTTCACATACGGGAATCTCGGCATGCGTATTGCCCGGTCACAGTTCAGCCGCAACTTCTTTGCCTGCGCCGGGTTTGATACGATCGACAACCTGGGTTTCAAAACCGTAGAGGAAGGAGTGCAGGCATTTCTGGAAAGTAAAGCCGAGATCCTGATGATCTGCAGCGCCGATGAGGAATATCCGGCCCTGGCACCTGCGGTCCATGAATCTGTTAAGGATAAAGCGATTGTGGTGGTTGCCGGTTTTCCTAAAGACATTGTTGAAGAGCTAAGGGCAAAGGGCTTAGAGCATTTTATTCATGTAAGGTCGAATGTGCTGGAGGAATTGAGGAAGTTCCAGGAGATGCTGATAAGGTGGTAAGGTGGTCAGGTGGTAAGGTGGTCAGGTGGTCAGGTGAGTGATGTATTTTAACAATAGAACAATAGAACAATAGAACAATCGATACGATGAAACCGAATTTTCAGAAAATCAATATAAAATCAGCTTCAGGCCAGAAGGTCTCTGTCAAAGATTGGGAACAGCAATACCGTAAGGATGAAGACTGGCAGACCGCTGAAGGAATCCCGGTGAAACATGTTTATACGGCCGATGACCTTGCCGGCATGGAGCATCTAAGCTATGCAGCGGGCCTCCCGCCATTTTTACGCGGGCCGTATTCAACCATGTATGTCCAGAAACCATGGACCATCAGGCAGTATGCCGGTTTTTCAACGGCTGAGGAGTCCAATGCCTTCTACCGCAGAAATCTTGCTTCGGGCCAGATGGGGCTCTCCGTAGCTTTTGACCTGGCTACCCACCGGGGCTATGACTCCGATCATGAAAGGGTAGTGGGGGACGTTGGGAAAGCTGGCGTGGCCATCGATTCTATCCTCGATATGAAGATCCTGTTCGACCAGATCCCGCTTGAGAAAATGTCCGTCTCGATGACGATGAACGGCGCGGTATTACCCATTCTAGCCTTTTACATTGTGGCGGGGCTGGAGCAGGGTGCGAAGCTGGAACAGCTCTCCGGGACGATCCAGAACGATATCCTGAAGGAATTTATGGTGCGGAACACTTACATATACCCGCCACTACCCTCCATGCGCATCATTGCGGACATCTTTAAATATACGTCAGCCCATATGCCAAAATTCAATTCGATCAGCGTCAGCGGATACCACATGCAGGAAGCCGGTGCTACGGCCGAAATCGAACTGGCATACACACTGGCTGACGGGTGGGAGTACCTTCGCACCGGAACCCAGGCCGGTCTTGATATCGATGATTTTGCCCCGAGAATTTCCTTCTTCTGGGGCATCGGCATGAACCATTTTATGGAGGTGGCCAAAATGAGGGCCGGACGAATGCTCTGGGCAAAGATTGTCAAAACATTCAATCCGAAAAATCCCAAATCGATGATGCTGCGCACGCATTGCCAGACTTCCGGGTGGAGCCTCACCGAGCAGGATCCGTTCAACAACGTAGCCCGGACTTGTGTGGAAGCATTAGGTGCCGTTCTCGGCGGAACCCAGTCGCTGCATACCAATGCACTGGATGAAGCGATTGCGCTACCGACCGATTTTTCAGCACGAATCGCAAGAAACACCCAGATATACATCCAGGAAGAGACCCAGGTTTGCCGCACAGTCGATCCCTGGGCGGGTTCATATTATATTGAATACCTTACCGATCAAATTGCCCGGAAAGCCTGGGCGATGATTGAGGAGGTGGAAGCCCTGGGTGGTATGGCAAAAGCCATCGAGACCGGGCTTCCCAAGATGAGGATTGAAGAAGCTGCAGCCAGAAAACAGGCCCGCATCGATTCGCATAAGGACACTATTGTTGGTGTTAACAAATACAGGCTCGAGAAAGAAGCACCGATCGAGACGCTTGAAGTGGATAATACTGCCGTTCGGGAAGCGCAGCTGAAACGTTTGAAATTGCTCAAATCGCAGCGTAACCAGGCTGAAGTGGACCAGATCCTGGAAAAAATTACCCGGTGCTGTGAGACAGGAGAGGGTAACCTGCTGGAATTGTCTGTCGAAGCGGCCAAAGCACGGGCCACATTAGGCGAGATTTCCTTTGCATGCGAGAAGGTTTTTGGACGATATAAAGCTGTGATCCGTTCTATATCAGGCGTGTATTCAGCCGAATCAAAGAATGATGAAAGCTTTACCAAGGCCTGCGAACTGGCTGATAAATTTGCCGAACTGGAAGGACGCCGGCCCCGGATCATGATCGCCAAGATGGGCCAGGATGGCCACGACCGCGGCGCCAAAGTGGTTGCGACAGGCTATGCCGACATTGGCTTTGACGTGGATATCGGCCCGTTGTTCCAGACCCCGTTGGAAACCGCACGACAGGCTGTTGAGAATGATGTACACATCATCGGCGTATCCAGCCTGGCTGCAGGGCATAAAACGCTGGTCCCGCAACTGATTGACGAGCTTAAAAAACTTGACCGGGAAGATATCATGGTAATCGTCGGGGGTGTGATCCCGCCGCAGGACTATGATTTCCTGCACAAAGCCGGCGTAGTCGCCATCTTCGGCCCGGGAACGGTGATCTCCGACGCCGCCATCAAATTGCTGGAGATTCTGATTGAGGTGAGGAGCTAGTAGGCAGTTGGCAGTTGGAAGATAGATGTACACGGTATAAACTTGGATTATACTTGTCTTGGATGTGTGGAGAGTGATCAAAAATTTTTTATGGTATCACCAAGAACTTACCAGTATACCTTTTTGCATTTTGATCCCTAATTACAGCAATATACATTCCCGGCGAAAAACCCGAAACATCAAGAGAAGCCATCCGGTTATCCAAATTTACATCTTTACCCCTAATCTCCCTGCCCCCTTGACTCCCTGTCTCCATTTCCCTGCCAAACACATCATACACCTCCAGGTTTACTGCACCAGACGCCACTACATCCGGAAGTAAAAGCACTACCCAATCCTTTGCCGGATTTGGTGAAATTTTGATCGTAGATTCATATTCTTCTTTGGTAGGCAATTCATCAATATTGACGAACACACCGCAGTCAAGATCAACAGTATCCGATTGAATTTCGTAAGGGCAAAGGCTATCGTACGTTAGTGGTTTAGTGTAGAGAGAGTCGTCTTCCAGATCGGAATTCATTTTCCAGAGGTAGATATCCCAGTTACCGTCCGTTACATAATTTCCAGCTACAAGAATTTTTTGATCAGAAGTTAGCAACATACTGGTAGGAGAGCGATCTTCCACCAGTAACATCCTTCTGTCAATCAATTTATTCAACGTGTCTATCATGATTACTTCACTCTTATAAATTTCAGAATTAGAAATATTGCTATAGACTATACTTGTTAAAAGGGTTGAATCGTTAATCGTTAAAATAGCGCCTCCACCACCCTGATAAATGGTATCCCCACCTAAGATTAAAAATTCATCAAGTTGATTCCCAAACTCATTAAACTTGAAAATCGCCGGTAAATTATTAAAGCCCGGTGGAATTTTAAATCCAATGCCATAAAATTGCCCTGGTTGATGTTCAACAGTTTGAAAAACATGTCCATAAGCTGAACTCCAAATAATATCCCATATTTGAAATCCTGAAGTATCTGTCAGAATAAAATATGGACTCCATCCTGGATAATCGCAACTTCCTGAGATTAGATAGTTTTCAGATGAAGTTAAAATTAAATTGTAACCTTCTTCATTTTCAATCATCGGATCTCCTTGAGCACACCTCTGAATCCAGATTGGTTCTCCATAATGATCCATTTTGACTAGGCTGATCCTTGAGTAAGTTTCTCCTTCTCCGTAATATGTGAGAAGCCCTATATAAGAACCCTCACTAGTTTGAATTATATCTGTTCCAAAGTTTATATCTGGACAAACAAGCGTCAGGCACCAGTCTATCTCCCCGCAAATGTTTGTCTTAATAAACAATGGATCATAGTCACCGGCACCATATTTGTTTGTAATACCGGAAATAATCAATCCATTATCAGAAGTTATATATGAACTTGAAAACCAAACCCTATTATTACCAACTCCGAATTTTTTATCCCATAGAATGTTTCCATTGACATCAGTTTTAATAATCCAACCGAATTGATTTTCACCTTGAAAAGTATAAGTGAATGCTGTCAAATAGAAGCCTTTATCATAAGATTCAGAAATGTCCTTTATCAAAGCATGGATATTATCACCATAAATTTTTGGCCAAATTTGTGCATGAGTAAAATTGCATGCAAGCAGCATTCCAATGGCGCAAATACCTAGATGGAGAGTCTTCCTTCTGAACCATTCCATCAGTTGCCTCCTTTACTTAATTTCTTGCTTTCAATCAGGTGATTCCCCGAATTCAAGGAGATCATATATAGGCCCAATGCATAATCTTTAAGATCAATAACCAACTGATTCTTTCCGCTCCTGATGGGATAGCTTTTTAACAATGTGCCTTTCAGATCCAGAAGATTGATTTCGCCAGACTTAGATTTTGGATCCAGGTCATAATAAGCAATGATATAATCTCCAGCCGGATTAGGAAATAGCCAGAGTTTTTCTTCTTTAATATTCGATTTTTCAGCGGTATAATGATTAGGAGAAATCTTAGAAGATTTCGTCATATCCGGGAAATTAATAGTCTCGAAATACTTGAAAAATCCTCCATTCACCAGCAGTCCTCTTGCCATGGCTTCTACCTTTGGATTTCCCGATTCTTTCAGTTCAAACAATATTAAAACTGAGGCTGTGTCCAGTTGATTTGCCTGCCAATCATATTAAACTGGGAAGCCTTTGAACCTTATTGTATTATTAATAGCTGATTGTCTTGATGTGTCTATATTATACTTACCCGAAAGTTTCAATTGCTAATTAAAAATCACAGATAATTTCAATACTTTATTAATAAATTAAGATGGAAATGTGTTTTGAATGGTTATTTGCTCCATGACTTCACTCGTTACACACCATTTGCCTTCAGTAGAGGTTACAATTATTTCTGACTTTTTAATAAATGGTTCAACTTGTAGCATCAGTTTATTAAAATCAGATTGAGCTTCAATTAGTCTTTTTTCCTTTAGTAAATTACGATCAACCAGTTTATTATCTTTTGTCTTCATAAGATTTTCATTTTGAAATTACTGTTGTTGTTCTATTGAAGCGGCAAAGGAATGTTCTTTGCATTCTAAGCATTTTGAAACTTTAGAATTAGTAAAATTTTCTGTTCTAACAAATAACTCATAAGAATGTTGCCATAACTTAGATTTTAAATCCATGAGTTCTATATTTAAGCCGCAATTTTTAGCTTCTTCATAAAAAATTGATCGACCGTGAGATTTTGTTTTTTCTGGTGTAAGAAAAACTTTAATCTTGGCTTTAATTTCATCTGTTGATTGTCCTCTCATCATTCCAGTTTGCAGTGCCCTAATTGCGATATCTTCCGATAATTCAATTGCTGCTTCGAATTCTTTAATTTCTCTTGCATCATAATTAGCTAGCTGTTGTAAAAAGGGCTGCAAATTTCCTTTAGTTTTCACGGCTTCCTCAAATAGATCTTTATAACTCTTTACCAAATTACAAAGTGCTATGTTTATTCTTTTATTTTCTTTTTGAATTGGAAATTGAGGATCAATTGGTCCAAGTTCAGAAGTTTTGCTCATTAAAATCTTTGAAGCCCCCATACAAACCATTGTGGCTGCAGATTTAGCCATTCCTGGAACAATTGTAATAAACTCGCCCGTTCCACTATAACTTCTACACACATTAATAATTCTTTCAGCTGAAATACCAATCCCGCCCGGGGAATTAAGAATCAAAGCAAATCCTTTACTTAAATCCAGCTTTTGTAATAGGCCTTCAATCATTGCAGCATCAGTATCTTCAATCATTACCGGATAATAAAAACTTGTAAAAAAGGTAATGACTGGTCTTTCTAGAATTTTTTCAAGTTCTATAAATAAGTGTTTTCTAGTCTCAGGACCTTGATTTTGTTCAGTTAACACATGCTGGTAAACCGGAATATTGTGATCTGTTTTCATAAATATTATCTGTGAAAATCAATCTTTAAATTAAAGCCAAGAAATTTATGATTCTAGAATTTCGATGCCCGCCTAGACTTATTTTATACATCAAAAGTAGTACCAAATTATCGAAAATCAAAAAAATAGTATAAATGAAAAAATCTATTATAAAATTCTAATTAATTGAATATCATTTTGATATATTATTCATTTATATCCTTCTCTTCAGCCTGCACGACCTCCAGCGTAGCTGAATTATACACAAACGCCACCACCGCGCAATGATCCTCATTCCAACCGGCGGGCAGGGTGTAGGAATAGTTGTTGGTTACTTTAACGCCGCCAACCGCCGAGCCATCAATACCTACCGGATCGCCCCAGGTGCCGTTCATGGATGCACGGAGCATGTGATTGTGCACATAGTCGGTCTCAACCCCGCTTTCCGTCTGCTGGGGAGAAACGATGCCGCTTTCCACGATAAAGGCACAGATAAAATATGTACCCTCCAGTTCATTCACGAATTCGGTTTCAAGGCTACAGTCGAGTTTTCGGGTGGATGAATTATACGTATTGGTGATCTTGATCCCGGCTTCCGGTTCCAGCTCAAGCTGTGCGTCAACAGCGCCTTCCCAGCTGTCTTTCAGCAATATCGTGCTGCCGCTGAAAGGAGCCCGGTTCACCAGTCCCATCGGGTATGCCGGAAATGCAAAGTATGAATTCAGTTCATTGCCTTCCGCAGTGCGATAATCCGCCGTGAAATCGCCGGTTTCTTCCGGTACTGAATAAAACCCGGCATGAAGGGCGATAACCACCACCTGTTCGCCATAGATCTCCTGAAGATTACGGGCGATCTCGGCCGCCTCAGGGCAATTCGGGCATTTCTGGCCGGTATAATCCTCGATAAGGACTTTCCGCACATTTTCAGTAGGCACCGTGGTGTCGTTTCCGCCCACTTTCACCAGGTATGGCTCTTCCACGATATCGCAGGCGGGAACCATAGCAATGACAGTGACCATAGCTATGACATTGACAAAGGATTTGATGTTGTTCAGTGTATTTTTCATGATCTGTCCTCCTTAAAAGCTAGTGCTGACATTCAGTGTGAACCCGTTGGATGCCGGGACCTGTCGGCAAACGCCCCCGACACACAGCAAACCTTCGCGCTGCCGGCCGTAAGAAAGTGCAATCCGATGAGGGCCCTGCACAAAGGCAATGGCGCCGGTGTAGTAATGCAACCTCATGTCTTCATCCGGGTTTCCGTAATTATACTGGTCCATGATGGAAAAGAACCATTTCGGGGCTATGTTGTATTCAACCATCAGCATCGCCCAATCGCCTTTATCCTGTTTGGTGAACAAATGCTCATATTCGATACGAAGCGATTTTGTCGATGTGAATTTATACGTATAATCAATATTGAATTCTTCAGCGTGCACCATTTCAGCGCCGGGATGACCTTCCACCACCGCGATATTGTAGTCGATATGAACATATTCCAGGTTCAGCTTCATTTTCTTCCCGATCTTCTTCTCCATTGTAGCTGCGATGCTCTGGTAATAAAGTGGTCCGGTGCTGAACCAGGAGGATTTGTAGCCCAGTGTACCCGTCGAATCAACAGGAATGCCTTCTTCCACCGGTTCTTTATCCAGCCCGTGAACTCTTGAATAATTCGCTTCCAGCTTGGTGCCATATTTTCCACCCAGGGTTGATCCTTTCGGGATCGTGTATACCACCTGTCCCTGAACTGCTGCTTCGCCATTCAACTGTGTTGCATAGGGATAGATGTTTTCAAGCGAATAAACGAATTGCTTGGTCAGCGGTGGAATGAAATTGATATCGAGAACATTGTTGAGCTCGGTCATTTTCGACTTGTAACTCATATTGTCAATCCTTTTTGCAGCGACATACACGCCGAGTCCTTTTTGGGAGTAGGAGAGGGAAGCCAGGAATGCTTCACCCGGTTTGTAAATGTAATTGTTGAACGCTGATGGATTATTGAATTTATAGGCGTATTCCGAATAAAAGTTAAAACCGCCGTGAGTCACGGTAATTCTACCTGCAGCAGAGGCAACATTTTCCGGAAGCTGGTACTCATATTTTATCGTATCGGAAACCAGCGTTTTGGTCCGCATCTTCTCATATTTGCTCACAAAACTCCCGCCCAGGATGACACGGGTTTTCTTTTCTTTCAGTGCGTTAAATGCATCATTAAGGGTCAGTTCACCATCAAATCCCCGGACAATGCCACGGTTATCATCTTCAAAAGGCTCCCAGTAATAACGCTGTACCCCGATCAGGGCTTTGAAGTTAAGTCCTGCGACCGGGCTGTATTTCACCCGGAAACCGTTCAGGGAGTTATCATAGCCAAGGTCCCACTGCTGGTAGCTGCGCAGGATCAGACCCATACCGAATTGCTCGTAAAAATGCCCGGCAGTGACCTGCAGTTTCTCATCACCATAATCGACAAACCAGTAGGGGATACCCTGTCCCTGGTATTGCGGGTCGTAACCGGCCAGCGGTGGCAGGTAGGCCTCATACCGGATCCCGGCATTGAACCGCCACAGGGAAAACCGTACATCACCATAACCGTTCAACCGCATGGTCTTTCCTTCCAGGTCCGAATCCTCAATGCCCAGGGCATCATCCGGATGATAGGTCTGAGCATCGATCTGGAAATTTCCGTGAACCGTCGGATTCAGTGAATTATCCTGGGATCTTACCAATGTACTTCCTGCTAATAGCGCCAGTAAGCTGAATAAAAGTCTTTTTATTATCATAAATTCAAAACTATTTTACCTCTTCCCCTGCAGCCACCTTTTTGATGATCTCATACAGCTCATTTTCTCCGCCTTCTGCGTAAGAAGTGTGCTGGTAAACGACTTTTTTGTTTCCATCGATGATGAATACATGCGGGATCATGTTGACGCCCATGGCGCGTTTAAAATCCCCGTTCGCATCAAGATAGAACTCGTAATCCCATCCGTTGCCGTTCACCGTTGGAGCCACATTGGCGGTGGACCGTGCGTCATCAATAGAGACCGCCACAAGTTTGACACCGGTTTCTTCCTGCCAATCGGGATAGACATCGGCTATGGCAGTGAGTTCCCTCAGGCAGGGTTTGCACCAGAGGGCGAAGAAGGACAGAACGATCGGTTTGCCTTCATTGTCTATATTGGCCGTGTTAAACACTTCACCCTTGAGCGTTTTTATATCAACCGACGGGATGTTTTGAACGAGAATCCCCTCTTGGGCATACAGTGCTAGTCCAACGAAGAAAACCGTGAAAAATACAATTGCTCTTTTCATATCCTTTATGTTAATTATTCAATAAAAACTTCTAAAAATTTGACTTTTCGTTCCGGAAAAATTTCCACAATATCAAAGATTGCCGGGATCATGACAACCTCTCCTTTTCTAACGCCTGTCTTCTGTTCTCCGCATTTGACCATCATACTTCCTTCAAGGCAAATATAAACCACAAAAGAATCCAGTTCTTCATAATTCTTTTGCAAAGGTTGTGCCAGTTCAATAATCCGGGTCGTAAAATACGGACAGCTTACCAGGTTTACAGTTTCATTAATTTTTGGCCTGTAATTGGTCTTATAATCGGAGTAAAGGTTGAAGTCGATGGCGGCCAGGGCCTGCTCGGTATGCAAATCGCGACCGATGCCGTTTTCGTCTTTGCGGTCCCAGTCATAAATCCGGTAGGTAACATCGGAAGTTTGCTGTATTTCAGCCAGCAGTACCCCGGAGCCCAAAGAATGGATCCGTCCGGCGGGCATATAGATCACATCACCGGAATAGACATTCATGTAATTCATGATTTCCGGAAGGGTTTTCTTTTGGAGATGGTCGAGAAACTGCTTTTGCGTGACTTTCCGGTTGAAACCCGCGATCAGCTGCGCATTTTCTTCAGCGTCCAGTACATACCACATCTCGGTCTTGCCGTTGGCCATGCCCCGTTTATGGGCCAGCGCATCATCCGGATGAACCTGGATGGAGAGCCAGTCGCGTGAGTCGATGAACTTGATCAGCAGCGGAAAAGTATCGCCGGACGTGTCATAAACCTTTCCACCGACCAGGTCATCCATGTACACCTCGATCAGTTCATTGATCTCATTACCTTCAAGAAATCCATTACTGACGACGGTCTGCTTTCCTTCGTACCCAGAAAGTACCCAGGCTTCGGCACAACGGCTAAGCGGAGAAAAGTCGAGGCCCAGGCGGGTCTTGATTTTTTCACCGCCCCAGATGCGATCATCGAATACTGGCTTGAATTTCAGCGGATAAAGTTCGTTCACCGGTTTTTAGATAAAGCGCCAAAAATAAGGTTTTTTGCAATAGGAAGCCGGTGGGGAAATAGTTAGAATGGGTTTAAATTGGGCCAGGTGGTCGGGTGGTCAGGTGGTCGGGTGTTTATTTGTGACTCGTTGAAAATAAATATTATATTGATTTTCATTGAATACTTTAAAAACATTTAATATATTTGAAAATCAATTACTAATGTAAAATTGAAGATTATTTATAGTATTTGTAAATCCTTACACAAAAAAATTATGAAGACAAGACTTGCAATGGGCTTGCTCCTGTTTTTTCTTCATACATCACTATTCGCTCAATCTTGCCTTCCCGAAGGAATTATCTTCTCCACTCAAGCCCAGATAGACAGTTTTCCTGTGAATTATCCGGGATGTAAAGAAATTGAAGGAGATATGAGAATACAAGGGGCTGATATTCATGATCTTTCGCCATTGATTTCCCTGAAAGAGATTGGAGGAGGATTGACCATACGGGATAATGACAGCCTGGCCAGTCTGCACGGGCTTGATTCAATAAATTCCATCGGAAGTGAATTTTCATTGATCAATAATGACCTTTTAGATAATTTGTCAGGTATCAATGCTCTCAAAATAGTCGGAGGACATCTCGGCATTGGTGAGCATGAAAATCTGAAAGATATCACCTCTCTTTCTCACCTGACTTATGTCGGCGGCGCGATCGGAATTCATTTCAATCGAATGCTTCAAAGCTTGTCAGGGCTTGATTCGATCGTGTCCAGTCCTGTTTATCTATATATTGAAGGAAACGCCAGCCTTATCGATCTGCATGGCCTGGAAGGAATTTCGAAAATCAAGGTTTACTTGAAGATACAGTATAATTGGCACCTCAGGAATATAAACGCTCTGGTTAACATAGATTCTGTGGGCAGGGATATTATTATTGATTCAAATCCAGCGTTGACAAGTCTATCTGGGCTTAATCCTTCAGATTCGATTTCAGGAAATCTGGAGATAACGAATAATACTTGTCTCCGGCAATTGGAAGGATTGCACTGGATATCAAAAATAGGCCATAATTTATGGATCATGAGTAATGATTCTTTATCAAGATTGAGTGGTTTGGAAAACTTGGTTTCCACTGGCAATAGTTGCATAATAATTGAAAATGCAAAGTTAACTGACCTTGAAGGACTTGAAAACCTTAAGTCTGTCGGTTTCGGACTTCTGTTAGGAGGTGAAAACCTGGAGAATATCAATGCATTACATTCAGTTACAAGCATTGGAAGTTCATTATATATTTCAGGAAGTCCGCGTCTGACAAATCTCTCAGGAATAGATAATATTTTACCGGAATCAATTGATGGGCTTTATATTCATGATAATATCAATCTGAATAGTTGTGATGTGAAGAGTATATGCAATTATTTGAAAAAACCAAATGGTGAAGTAGAAATTTACAACAACAGCACGGGTTGCAACACCCAGGAAGAGGTCATAATCAGTTGTCTTGATAATTCGACGCCGGACTTAAAGTATGATGGCCTAATCAAGATATACCCTAATCCTGCCGATAATTTTCTGCTCGTAAAATCATCATATCACATTAATATTGAGAAGATTGAGGTGGTAGACATGATGGGTAGGGTAATTTATTATTCGGATAAAGGTAATTCTGTGATCGATGTTTCAGACTGGGAAGAAGGATTCTATTTTGTAAGATTATATTTAAAACAGGGTGAGCCTTTCTGCAAGTTTATTATTATTCACCGATAATAAAATAAATGAATATGAAGAATTTATGTGTCTTTTTAGTGTTTTTCCTGTGTATTAATAATTTAACAGCACAGAGCTGGGGCGGTGATTACTGCATCAATTTTGATGACTCGTCAGGACTTAATCATCTTTTCATTGACACGTTAAATTATCCCGGTAATATCTGGCAAGTCGGGGATCCAGACAAAACCGTCTTCCATGATGCAGACACTTTTCCGAATGCTATTGTTACAGATACGGCTGATCCCTATCCTGTCAATAATACATCGGCATTTATCATTAAAGACATTGCATCAGAAGGGACTGTGCAGGGAATAGAAGTATTTAATGCCTATTATTATGTGAATTCGGATACACTAAATGATTATGGGATCATTGAATTTTCGGCAGATATGGGAGAAACCTGGATCAATCTGCTCGATCCGGCAGGGTACCGCGAAAATATAAAATGGTTTTCTGAAACACCTGTATTATCAGGCAATTCAGGAGGATGGAAATGGTTGCAGGTTTACATGTATGACATCGTTTATTATTTTAATATCGAAGTCGGCGATACCATCTTGTACCGATTTACATTCACCAGTGACGGTAATCCTGAAAATATGGATGGATTAATGTTTGATGATCTTTGCTTCCAGGAATTCATGGAAGGAGTCACGGAGATTCGTTTCAAACCTATCGAGACCGATATTTTTCCCAATCCCGGCCAAGATCTTTTCCGCATCGAATTCAAGAATCCGGATCATGACACCTTCCAGTTAAATATTTATGATGAACAAAGTCAGCTGATGATGAGTGATAATGATATTAAAGGAACTGTAGCTGAATTCAATATGAAAAGCCTGGCACCGGGAATATATATTTATAAGCTGACCAATAATAACTGCCACGAGCGGGGCTGGGGAAAATTTGTGGTGGCAAGATAGCTGCGTTTTTTCTTACCTTGGCGAAAAATTTCATCCATGAATTCAATCTGTGTATTTTGCGGATCCAGCATGGGTTTCCGAACTGAATACAGGCAAGCTGCGTTTGATCTGGCAAAGCTTTTCCTGGCAAAAGAGATCAGGCTGATCTATGGCGGCGCTAATGTCGGGCTGATGCAGATCCTGGCGGATACGGTGCTTGCCGGAGGGGGCGCAGTTGTCGGGATCATGCCTCAAATGCTGATCGATAAAGAAGTGGCGCACAGCGGTCTTACAAAAATGATCACCGTCAGTAGCATGAGCGAACGCAAAAGCCTCATGGTGGAAATGTCGGACGCATTCATCGCCATGCCGGGTGGTTTTGGAACCCTGGATGAACTGGCCGAGGTGATCACTTACAACCAGCTCAGGCTGACCGACAAACCTATCGGAATCCTCAATATTGGCGGCTATTTTGATCCCCTGCTGACATTTTTCGACCACATCACGACCGAAGGATTTCTCCGGCCCGAACACCGTCAGAACCTGATTGTCGATGATAATATCAATGGACTGATATCGAAAATGCTGGATTTCAAACCTGTGGCCATTGAAAAATGGATTGAGGATATTAAAAAAGAAAGCCTCTGATGCGTGGGTGCATGGGAAAGAAAATTGGCTAACTTTACCGGAAGAGAGTTCCGGGTTCATGGTTCCGGGTTTCAGGTTCCGGGTTTCAGGTTCCGGGGCTACAAATCATAGATTCTAGATAGTAAATTGTAAATTCTCATGCACTTAGCTTCCTATTCGGTTCAGCTTCAGGACAAGAAGGTCAAATGCACTTTATGCCCTCACCTATGTGTTCTGGCGGAAGGAAAGCAGGGAATTTGCCGTGTCAGGAAGAACGAAGGCGGAATGCTTGTAACAGAGATATATGGAAAAGCCTGTTGCCTGCGTTTTGATCCGATCGAAAAAAAGCCGCTCTATCATTTTTATCCCGGAAGCGTTATCTTGTCGGTAGGTTCCGTTGGATGCAATTTACGGTGCAAGTTCTGCCAGAACTGGGAAATATCCCAGACCTGTGCGGAAGACTATCCGTATATCAAGCCGGTAACTGCCGAAGAGATCATTAAAATGGCCAGAGAACGCCAGGATAATGTGGGGATTGCCTACACTTACAACGAGCCGATTGTTTGGTTCGAGTTTATGCTCGATATTGCAAAAAATTCGAAAGACGCCGGGATGAAAAATGTGATGGTATCGAATGGTTATGTGAATGCAACGCCGTTGGCAGAGCTGATCGAATACATGGATGCATTCAATATCGACCTGAAGGCATTTACGGATGATTTTTACAAAAGAGTGACTTCCGCCCGGCTGCAACCGGTTAAGGATACGATCCTGATGATCAGGAAGCATAACAGGCACCTTGAACTGACGCACCTGGTCGTGACCGGCCTCAACGATCAGGAAGACCAGTTTGAAGAGATGGTGAAATGGATCGGAGGGGAGCTGGGACCTGAAACGCCGCTGCATCTTTCCCGCTATTTTCCGAATTTCGAAATGGAGAATAAAGCCACGCCGCTCACCAAGCTCCTGCAGTTGTATGAGCTCGCGACACATTACCTGCATCATGTTTACCTGGGTAATGTGGCGGCCGATGAAGGGCGGATCACAACCTGCCCTGAATGTGGTGCCAACCTCATCGAACGGATCGGATATTCAACATACAAGAAGGGGCTTGATGCCAGCGGGAAGTGCAGGAAATGCGGCAGAATAGTGATAAGCAACATTTAATTTTAATATTTTCTCGCAAATTAACGCAGATAAAAAGCGCTGATTCACGCTGATGAATAGTTACTTTTCTGCGGAAATCTGCGTTTATATCTGCGAGAATCCGCGAGAAAAATACAATAAAGTGGAAGAGAAAAAGATAAAGGATCGTGAAAATTTTAATAAAGTCCTGAAATTCTTTTCGAAGTTCATCGACTACCCCGCTGCCATTGCCGGAGCGGTGATGATGGGTGTTATTGTCGGTTACATCAACCGTAAATTCGGCCTCTGGCCGGCATTTACAGCCGCGTTAAAGCAGGCTGCCTATACGTTCTTATTCGGAGGTTCACTGACTAAACTCCTGTATTACATCCAGGGTAAAATTCCCGGAAAATTTGCCTCAGTGTTCTTTTCTGTCATCATCATCACCACCATAACCGTCATCCTAGTTTATATCGTGCATAACCTCCGGGGTACGCCCATGCCGCTCGAATCAACCATTCCCACCGCCATCCTGGCTCCGTTCGGGTTTTCATTTCTGGCTTATCGTAGGCTACGAAGGAGTAAATCCTAATTGCATATTTTTTACCACAATAGACACATAGGACACACAATAGGGTCCTATGTGAAACCTATGTACACTATTGTGCCTATTGTGGTGAAAAAACTTTAATTATAAAGGAACCTCTTGATACTCCGCTTTGGTGTTTTCTGGAACTCCTTCGGATGGATCTCGAATTTTGAGACTTCCATAAAATGAGGCAGATGATGATTCACTGTTTTCAGATGATGATTATAGAGAGCAGTCAGTTCATCTTCTTTGATGCCTGATTTTTCAATCTCCTCATAATCAGGATTGATGAGGGCTACCAGCTTATCATTGCGGTAGACGACCAGCGATTCGGCGACCAGGTATTTATTATTGAACTGTGCTTCGATGACTTCCGGGTAGACATTTTTCCCGCTCGGGCCGATGATCACGCTCTTGATCCGTCCACGGATATATATATGACCATCCTGATCCATCCTGCCCAGGTCTCCTGTATGCAACCAGCCTTCTTCGTCGATGACCTGTGTGGTCGCTTCCTCATTTTTATAATAGCCAAGCATGACATTATCACCCCTGACCATGATCTCACCTGAGGTCTTGGCCGGGTTGGGCGAATCAATTTTCAATTCAAGGGTATCGACTGTCAGTCCGGCTGATCCGGTCCTGGATTCTTTCCAGGAAATATAACTGATCAGCGGGCCGCATTCTGTCATGCCATAACCCACAGTGAACGGGAATTTCATTTTGCGGAAGAAATTTTCGGCTTCAGCATTGAAAGCGGCCCCACCAATGATCAGTTCACGGAAATTTCCCCCGAAAACCTCAACCAGCTTTGCCCTGATTTTCTTAAGGATGACGTTGTTCAAACCCGGCACTTTCAGCAATAATTTCATGTGCGGTTTACTGATCACCGGCAGCACCTGTTTTTTATAAATTTTTTCGATAACGAGCGGTACGGAAAGGATCAGTGATGGTTTGATTTCCTGGAAAGCTTTTATAATAACGTGTGGTGATGGAGTTTTTGTCAGAATGGTAATGTCACAACCCAGCGTGAAAGGAAAGAGGAATTCGAATGCTGCGCCGAAGGTGTGGGCCAATGGAAGGAAAGAGACGATCCTGTCACCGGGATTCAGCGGCATATGTTCCTGTGCAAATTTCATGTTTGCCGCCAGGCTGTTATGTTGCAGCATCACGCCCTTTGTAAAGCCCGTCGTACCTGATGTATAGCTGAGCACTGCCAGGTGATCGCCGGAAATTTCCGCCAGGTTTAGTTTTTCACCTTTTGTGAAAAACCCGGGGGTGATGAGGCTGAGGGCTGCTTTCTGGTAAGCCGCTTTTACGGCATCATGGCCGAAAAGCAACTGCAAACTGTTGATTGAAATGACGCAGGCCAGTTTAGGCATCATGGCCATATCGAGTTTTTCGAAGATGGCATCTTCTGCCAGCAGAACAACTGAATCCGAGTGGTCTGCGATTTGCTGGAGCTCTTCCGGTTTGAAATCCGGCAGGATCGGCACGATAACCGCGCCATAGGTCACTGTCGTGATGTAAAATATCCCCCACCGGGCTGAATTCTTGCCGATCAGGGCAATTTTATCGCCCGGTTTTATTCCGGCCTCTTGAAAGAATTTATGAATCTGGACGATATGTCCGGCAACATCATGGTAATAATAAGTTTCCCCCTGATAATCCGTAAGTGCGCGGTAATCCCAGTTTTTGTTGATGCTGTCTGTCAGGTAACATGTAAAGTTTTCCTTCAGCATAGGATTTTTTTAAAAAGAAGTCAAAGGTAATGATTATTCAACAGGATTATTCTTTTATATTTTATAAGTTTGTTCAGGAAATAGCCAATCATGCTGATCATCGGAATTACAGGAACCCTGGGCGCAGGAAAAGGTACTATTGTTGATTTTCTTATCCGGGAAAAAGGATTCCTGCATTTTTCCGTCAGGGCTTTTATTTCTGAAGAAATTGTGAGGCGTTCGCTGCCGGTGAACAGGGATTCGATGGTAATTGTCGCCAATAGCCTTCGTCAGCAGAATTCACCATCATTTATCACGGATTGTCTCTATGAAAAGGCTGTTGCCGCCGGCAAAAACAGTGTCATTGAAAGCATCCGGACCCCCGGTGAAGTCATTTCTCTCCGGGAGAAAGGGCAATTCATCCTGCTGGCTGTCGATGCAGACCCGGAAATCCGGTTTAACCGCATAATAGCCCGTCAATCAGAGACGGATCATATTGATTACCGTACATTTCTTGAAAATGAAAAGCGGGAAATGGTCTCCAGCGATCCCAATGCGCAGAACTTGTCGAAATGCATTGAAATGGCCGACTATAAACTATTGAACAATGGAACCATCGAACAGTTGAACCGGCAGGTGGAAGAGATACTGGCAGGATTGTAGGACTGTAGGACTGTAAGACTGTAGGACTGTAAGACTGTAGGACTGTAAGACTGTAGGATAATTTAAAATTTAAAATTTAAAATTCAACATTTCAATAATGACTTCAAAACACGCTCGTCCATCGTGGGACGAATATTTCCTGGATTTGGCCAATGCGGCGGCGAAGAGGGCGACCTGCGATCGCGGGCGCAGCGGTTGTGTGATCGTGCGGGATAAACAAGTGCTGGTGACCGGCTATGTCGGTTCTCCCAAAGGTTTGCCGCATTGCGACGATGTGGGCCATTTGATGAAAAAAGTGGTTCATGACGATGGGTCAGTCACGCAGCATTGCATGCGCACCGTCCATGCCGAGCAGAATGCAATATGCCAGGCGGCACGCCGCGGAATTGCCCTTGACGGCGGTACGCTTTATTGCCGTATGACGCCCTGCCGGACCTGTGCCATGCTCATCATCAACTGCGGTATCGAACGGGTGGTTTGCCAGAATCGCTACCATGCCGGCGCTGAATCGGAGGAGATGTTCCGCCAGGCCGGCGTGAAACTGGATTATATCAGCGAGGATGTGGTCAAGTATGAGAACCAGAAAGGGTGAAGCGTTGGGGATTTGGTATCTATCTCTCGACAGGAACGACAGAATCATTAAGCGTCGGCGCCATCCGGATCATTTCATTCAATCCACAATCAATTTCGCTGTTCCGGCCTTTTTGCCATTTACATTCAAGGAAATAAAATACAAACCAGCGGGAAATGCGCTAAGATCTATTGTTGTAGTGGAATTGTCATTCGTTAAATTTTCTTTCAAAACAGGAACACCAAGTGCATTGTACAGAATGAGTTCCTTTTTATCGTTGCCGAAAATGTCCGGATACCTGATATTCACACGATCCTGTGCCGGATTGGGTGAAACAGAGAGCTGTTGCACAGGAATATTAAAATCTTGCCCTGTGGAAGTCAACAAACCGTTGGAATCTACTTTTAGAATGAAAATATCCAGTTCATGATCCTGGATGTTGGAATCATATCTTGTAGCCATTAAAAGGCATCCTCCATCATTCGTTGCTTTTAGTCCCCATAAATAATAGGCGGCATCTCCCCCATAAAATTGTTGCCAGTTTAAATTCAGGTTTGTATCAAGATTGGTAAGTAAGATCCAGGAAGATTCATATTGAAACAGGCCTTGTTCAGGGATAATGTTTGAAGCTCCTCCAAAATAAATATCATTGTTTATTCCAAGATCCAGATTTGAACATGCGCCGACATAATCAATGGTATCCGCTAATTTCCCGAAATGATTTTGATTTATAATATTGTTCTGCTGGTCGACTTTTACTATCCCCAGATCTTCATGAAATGAGGGAGAATAGATATTTTTATAACCGGTTATTAAAAATGTATTCTGGCTCAACCATTTTGCGGCATGTTCAAACTTCAGGTCATATGGAATTGAATCTGTCCAGATATAATTAAAAGCAGAATCCAGGTATACTATTTTACCAGAAGTGTTTGGACCATCAGGAAAATTGCCTTTAGCGAATACATTATAACCTCCTTCCCTGTTTTCAAGAAGATCAAATTCTAACTGTATTCCTGCGTAGGCTAAAATCGTTGAACGGATACTATCACCCATCGGCGAAATTTCAAATAAAAAAATATCCGGCATAATTTGCGGTGGAATTGTTAAGTTTCCGCATAACACATAATGCCCTTGCTGATTTATAGTTGATTCAATATCTCCAATATAGCACTCGCTCAGGGTGAAAGACCGATTGTAAATAATATTGAAGCTGTTATCCAGTACCAACATCCATAATTGATTGATTAAAGCATCAGCTATTGATCCTTTTGCACCAAAAATGATGATAGAATCATTTTGGCAATAAATGCTTCCAAAATATGATACAGAATCCGTGAGCTGAAATTCGTTTTCATAAATTAATTGCCCATTCGGGTCCAGTGCTAACAGGTAGGCGGCCTTGTAATATGGATCATCTGAATAAACCCTTCCGACAAAATAGTAATTGCCAGATTCGTCTTCAGCCGCATCAAAGATTCTTTCATCATCGGTTGTGCTCCGAGAATATGTGAAAGTAGGTTGTCCTTCTAATACTTTACTTAGTATTATTAAGAACAGTATGAATATATATAATAATGTCGATTTCATAGTCTTAATATTTGAAAATGAAAAGGTCAGCCATTAAGAATAATAGCTGACCATTATGATTAAAGTTCAGATGCCGGAATAGTGGTTTCTTGCCTAACACCATAAACTATGTCATAAAAATGCTGTTCATAGTACACTTCAGTACTAGGAAGAAAATCCCATCTTATGTCAATATCGCAAAAATCTTTATCCTCAAAACAATCAACATCGTCTATTATATATGGAATTCCATTTGACGAAATATAAAAATTCAATTCTGAAGGACTTATGCACTGGATTCCATCTTCTGGATTCTCAGAGCCATACCAATATCCACGAGTACCTCTTGGTGCATTTTCATACGGATACTCATCAGGATCTGGAGCAGTAATTGTATCCAGATCTTCGTAAAAAATGCGCTTTTCAGGATCGGAGGCAATCAAGGGATGTAATAGTTTATATTCTAATGCAGTCGTTGCATCTCCTTCACCTTCATAATTGTTGCATTTTCCAGCCATGCCACCTGACCACCAGTAATCAGTAGGCCCGAA
>AMWB02153498.1_pt4 | contig 48733 bp, 35 predicted proteins | sample 200311 | NCBI WGS metagenome assembly AMWB02 (sample SAMN02737377, study PRJNA173069) | bioreactor metagenome | biome: anode biofilm in microbial fuel cells | place: USA: California | collected 2010-12-16
GCTCCTCCGGCGGCACGCCGCGGGCAGCCGCTGCGCCAACTCCGAACAGACAGGATCTGAACCGTTTTTTAATGGCCGTTCGAAACCGCCTGTCGTAATATCAGATCAGGAGACCGAACGTGCCCAGATCCCACCACGTTGACCGGACCGGCATAACCCGAAAGGAGTCCTTATGGTGTTTCTCTTGTCCCTCGTGATCATCGCTGTCGCGTTGCTTATCTTCAAACGAGGCGCCGCCGTCAGCCGCCTGAACCCCAACCTGGGACGCACCGTGACCGCCGTCGCCTCCGTGCTTCTGGTCCTCTTCGCCATCGTCGCCTTCCTCCAGTGTCTCACCCAGGTCCCGGCCGGGCATGTCGGTGTGGTCGACTTCTTCGGCACGGTCTCCAGCCGCACGCTTCCGGCCGGCATTAACCTCGTCAATCCTCTGGCCCGGGTCCATAAATTCTCGATTCAGACTAAGGAAGCAAAAGAGACCATGCAGGTTCTCTCCCGCGAAGGACTCACCATCGGGTTGGAAATCAGCGCCCTGTATCGCCTCAACCCGGACTCGGCAGCTTCCATCTACAAGACTGTAGCCGGCGGCGACTTCGAACACGTCTTGCTGGCGCCGCAGTTCCGCTCCATCAGTCGCGCCGTCACCGCCGGGTTTCAGGCCAGCGCCCTCTATTCAACGGAGCGTGAGCGGCTCGGCCTGGCCATTCAGGAAGAACTGGCCAAGACCCTGGCCGTCCGCGGCATCTATATCGAAGCTACACCCCTGCGCAATGTGTCGCTTCCTACGCAACTGACTGAAGCCATCGAACAGAAGCAGCGCGCCGATCAGGAGAGCCAGCGCATGGAGTTTATTCTGACCAAGGAAAAACAGGAGGCGGACCGCAAACGCATCGAGGCCAAGGGTATCGCCGACTTCCAAGCCATCGTCTCCTCCGGCATCAGCGAACAACTGCTCCGCTGGAAAGGCGTTGAGGCCACCGAGAAACTGGCCCAATCCGCCAATACCAAGGTCATCATCATTGGCGCGGGGAAGGACGGCCTGCCGGTCATTCTGGACACCAAGTAGGCGAGCCCTTCCGGGTACGCAAACAAAAAGGCGGACCGTATCGGCCCGCCTTTGTCATAATCACCTTACCAATTCACAACCGCGGCCACAGCCAACCGAACATCCCGGCCGTGAGTAACGCGTAGAGCAACCCGTCGAACATCGACAGCAACGTCGCCCCCCAACTCCGCCCGAACCAGATCGAATTCTGCGCCAGCGCCATAGCGTACCCCAGAAACGCGCTGCACCCCACGAACCGGAACACCTTCAGGTAGTGCCCGCCCGGACCCACCGCGCGGTCCGCGATATAGGCCGCGAACACGCTGATCACGAGGCTGTAGAGAAACCACTGGATCAGGCTCTTCCCCATATCCGGCTTCCCCGGCTTAATAAACGTCATCAGGACCACCGGTCCTTTGGCCCATTTCTCCTGGAACTCCGGCGCCTTCATCCCCTTGGCGCTGTCGCAACGCGGCGTGACATAATCACCCGGCGGAATGTTCAGCGGGCGCAGGGCCGCGATGACGGCCTCCTCGTCCGGCAGCTTTTTCATGTCGTTCTTGTGATAGTTCAGCACCGTGTGGATCAGTGAACTGACCACGAACACCAGCACCGCCGATAACACAATCGGCAACCACAACGTGGCGAGAAATTCCATACCTCGCACCTCCGGTCAATCTGTTGTTGGAGTACGGCCGCCTGGACCCGAAAGCCCACCGGCCCCGACTATCGGAATGTAGACTTGGCCAGTCTTTTAGGCAAGCGGCTTTTCGGTCCCGCGCCGCGGCCAGATCAGCGAAGCCGCCACCGAACCGGCCAGGATCAACCCCACGATTCCCAGCGAAATCCCCGCCGGCACCTTCACCAGGTCCGCCAGCGCCATCTTCCCCCCCACGAACAGCAGGATAATCGCCAGCCCGTAATGCAAGTGATGAAACAGCCGCATGACGCCGGCCAGCGCGAAGTAGAGCGCCCGAAGCCCCAGGATCGCAAACACGTTCGCCGTAAACACGATAAACGGATCACTCGTCACCGCGAAAATGGCCGGTATCGAATCGACCGCGAAAATGATGTCGCTCGACTCCACCAGCAAGAGCACCACCAGCAGCGGCGTCGCCAGCCACTTCCCGTTCTCCCGGACGAAGAAACTCCTTCCCCGAAATTCGGGCGTCACCGCCATGAACCGCCGGAACAACCGCAACAGCGGATTCTTCTCCGGGTGAATCTCCTTGTCTTTCGCCCAGATCATCTTGATGCCCGTGATAATCAGGAACGCCCCGAACAGATAAATGACCGCGTGGAATTGGGCGATCAGGATTGCCCCCAGCCCGATGAACAGCGCCCGGAAGATCAGCGCCCCGATAATGCCCCAGACCAGCACCCGGTGCTGATGCTCGGCCGGAACCTTGAAATAGGTGAAGATCAGAAGAAACACGAACACGTTGTCGATACTGAGCGATTTCTCGATCAGGTAGCCGGTCAGGAACTCCAGCGCCGCCCCGCTTCCCCGCCCCGGCGTCAGCGTCTCGTACCGGTAATAGACGAACGCCATGAACGCCAGCGCCAGCACCATCCAGACCGCCGTCCAGACCAGCGACTCCCGGACGCTGATCTGGTGATCCTTGCGGTGGAACACCCCCAGGTCCAGGGCCAGCACCCCCAGGATGAACAGGGTAAAGAGTCCGTACAGGAGCGCCTGATTCTGAAGAAACGTTTCCATAGCCGCCGCCAATATGGTCAAAAGGGGCACCCAAGTCCAGCGCTTCATACACACCCCGGGACGCCCCCGTTCCCGGCGTTCGCACCCGGCGACTGACGCTGCTTATTGATTGCCATAATCGACTGCTTACCCTATCTTGCGTTGGCTTTGAAAAGCGTGCGGCCGTTTGATCGCACCAGTGGGGCACTTTTGACTATGCCACATCGCAATTCGCAGGGCACATCACCTTCCGTCGCACCACGCTCCAGCCGCCCGAATATCTCATCCCACTGGTTAATTCGTGAAAGAGGACAAACATCATGACTAAGCACGTACTCACCTCGTTTCTTTGCGCGACCGTGTTCGCTCTGCTGGTATGTCCCGGCGTCTTCCCCTGCACCAGCTTGCTCGTGACCAAGGGCGCCTCGCAGGATGGCTCGGTCATGATCACCTACACCTGCGACGGCGAGTTTCATCCTCTCTTGCACCGCACCCCCGCCGCCGACCACCAGCCGGGAGACTCCCTCCCCCTCAGGAACTGGAGCGGCAACATCCGTGGCTGGGTCAAACAGGTTCCCCACACCTACAGTGTTGTCGGCCTGATGAACGAACACCAGCTCGCTATTGGCGAGACCACCTTCGATGGCCGCCCAGAGCTGGAGGATACCACCGGCCTGCTGGCCTACTGGGACCTGATGGACCTGGCACTGCAACGCGCCCGGACCGCCCGCGAAGCGATCCAGGTCATGACTGGGCTAGTCGCCCAATACGGCTACCGCTCCACCGGCGAATCCTTCTCCATCGCCGACCCTTCGGAAGCTTGGATTATGGAAATGATCGGCCGTGGCCCCGGCGGCGCCGGCGCCGAGTGGGTGGCTCTGCGCGTCCCCGATGGCTACATCTCCGGCCACGCCAACAAGGCCCGCATCGGCGAATTTCCCCTCAACGATCCGCAAAACTGCCTCCACTCCGAAACCGTCATGTCGTTCGCCGTTGCCAAGGGGTACTTCGATCCCAAATCCGGAAGCCCATTCCGTTTCTGCGATGTGTACTGCCCGCCGCTCCCCAAAGACTATCGCTACGCCGATGCCCGTGTCTGGAGCCTCTTCCGACGCGCCGCCCCCTCGCAGGAATTCTCCGTCGATGTTCACCGCGGTGTCCCCGGCGCCACACCGTACCCGCTCTGGATCAAACCGGACAAAAAACTGTCTCTGAAGGATGTCTTCTCGCTCATGCGGGACCACTACGAGGGGACCCCGTACGACATGACCAAGGGGGTCGATGCCGGTCCGTTCGGCTCCCCCGACCGCTGCCGCCCCATGACCTGGACAGTCGACTCCGTCCAGTATGGCTGGGAGCGATCCATCTCCACCCCGCAGACCGCCTACTCCTTCGTGTCGCAGTCCCGATCGTCACTCCCCGATCCCATCGGCGGCGTCTTTTGGTACGGGCTCGACAACACCTACACCTGCTGCTATGTCCCGCTCTACTGCGGCATCGATGCCGTCCCGCAGTCGTACACGGTCGGAACCCTGTCCCATTTCTCGTGGGAGTCGGCCTGGTGGGTGTTCAACTTCGTCGCCAACTACGCCAACCTGAAATATTCCTGGATGATTCCGGATATCCAGGCGGTCCAGGCCAAGCTGGAAGGTGACTGCCTCGCCGTGCAGCCGGCGATAGAGCGAACCGCAGTCGTGCTCGGCCAGAGCGACTCGGCCCAAATGATTCGCTACCTTACCGACTACTCCGTGTCACACGCCGAGCAAGTAGTGTCACGTTGGAAAGAACTCGGCGAGTATTTGATGACCAAATATAACGATGGCTACGTGAAAAACGACAAAGGCCGGCCGGATGAAAAGGGGTATCCGGAGAGTTGGCTGCGCGAGGTACTCAAATCACGACCGGATCAATTTCGCCTTCAGCCGAAGTGACTCCGCACTATGGAACCAGGCGACGACAAGACCAGAAACCATACGCCCTTGCTTGGTGGCACGATGGTCGCCCAGTACCGGATCATCGAGAGAATCGGTGCCGGCGGGATGGGCGAAGTCTATCTGGCCGAGGACACCAAGCTCGACCGCAAAGTCGCCCTCAAGTTCCTCCCCCAGCACCTGTGCCAGGATGCCGACTGCCGCGCCCGCTTCACCCGCGAGGCCCAGGCCGCGGCCAAACTCGACCACCCCAACATCGTAGCTGTCTTCGAGGTCGGTGAACATGACGGCCGCCCCTTCTTCGCCATGCAGCACGTCGAGGGACAGACCCTCAAAGAGGTGATCGCCGGCAAGGCGCTCCCCCTCGATCGCATCCTGGAGATCGCCATTCAGGTTTGTGAAGGTCTCCAGGCTGCCCACGACAAAGGGATCACCCATCGAGACATCAAGCCGTCGAATATCCTGATTGACTCACATGACCGAGCGCGGATCGTTGATTTTGGACTGGCGTCGGTGTTGGGACTGGATCACCTGACGAAGACCGGTTCCACGCTCGGGACTATCGGCTACATGTCCCCGGAACAGGTGCGCGGGGACAAGGTCGATCATCGCACCGACCTGTTCTCCTGTGGTGTCGTGCTCTACGAGTTGATCACGGGCCACGCCCCGTTCCGATCGGACTCCGAGGCCGCCACCCTGCACGCCATAACCAGCGCTAACCCCGAACTCCTGGCCCGCTTCCGGCGTGACGCGCCGCCGTCGCTTCAGACTGTCATCGATAAGGCGCTGAACAAGGCCGTTGCCACCCGATACCAGCATGCTGACGACATCGCTGCCGATCTTAGGCGACTTCCGTCCGGCGAACGGCCAGGATTGGCCCCCCGCAAGGACCTGTGGAACCGATACGTGGTGACCGCCTCGGTGGTCACTCTGCTGGTCGTCGTGGCGGGCTACTGGGGTGTCACAAAATTCTCGGCTGCCCGGAGCCGGAAAGCGGCCTCTGACCGCACGATGCTGGCTGTCCTGCCCTTTGAGAATCTGGGTTCCCCTGACGATGAGTACTTCGCCGACGGTATAACCGAGGAGATCACCTCGAATCTGGCCGGGCTTTCCGGGCTGGGCGTCATCTCCCGGACCAGCTCCATGCAATACAAGAAGACGGAGAAGAACCTCAAGCAGATTGGCCGGGAACTCAAGGTCGATTACATTCTGGAAGGTACGATTCGCTGGGAGAAGGCGGGTACGGAAAACCGGGTCCGCATCAATTCGCAGTTGATTCGCGTCTCCGATGATTCCCATATCTGGGCCGAGCGCTTCGATGCCGTGCTCACGGATGTCTTCCAGGTCCAGTCCACCATGGCCCGCAACGTCGCCGCGGCCCTGGACATCACGCTCCTGCAGTCAGAACAGGACAACCTGGCCCGCAGGATCGATATCGACTCACGGGCCTACGACTACTATCTGCGCGGTAAGCAATTCTTCTCCGTCGCCCGCTTTCAGCAGAATCAGGTGCCGCTCGCCGAGAGGATGTTCCTCAAGGCTACAGAACTGGCCCCTGAATTCGCTCCCGCCTACGCGGAATTGGGCACCCTGTACACGGAGATGCACTGGGATCGGATCGACCCCTCTCCGGAACGTCTTGCTCTGGCCAAGCAGATGATCGACCGTGCCCTGCAACTGGCGCCGCACTCCGCTGAACCTCACGCCGCACTCGCCTGGTACTACTACCACGGCCTCCGGGATTTCGATCGCGCGCTCGTCGAGTGCGACCAGGTTCTTCGGCTGCAACCCAACAACGCGCCGGCGCTGGCCAGTAAGGCCTGGGTACAGCGTCGTCAGGGTAAATGGCCGGAGGCCATTGCCGGTCTCGAGTTGGTGAACCGCCTCGACCCCCTTGACCCATGGTACAAGTACGAACTCGGCATTACCTATCACAGCTGTCGTCGCTATCAGGAGGCCATCGCTCAGTTCGATCAGGTGCTTGCTCTGCAGCCCTCGCTCAAGTGGGCCTATATCCTCAAATCATGGGCCCTCACCAATCTTGCCGGCAATACCCGCGATGGCCGCGCCGTCCTGGACGAAGGACGCGCTCGCAATGGCCGCTGGCCGGAACTCACATGGCTCGAGGTGTATTACGATTTGTGTGACGGCCAGTATGCGAAGGCCTTGAGTCTGATAACCGCCCCGGGAGAACTCCTCGCCCCGGAAAACCCCGATACCTCAGACTACTACATACTGAAAGGTGTCACCTACGCTTTGCTGGGCGATCGGAACAAGCCTGGGCTGTATCTCGATTCCGCCCGTCTGCGGTTGGAGCGATCACTGCAGGCGACTCCGAACTCAGCCCCTCTCCTGAGCAGCCTGGCCTACCTGTATGCCACACTCGGTCGATCGGACCAGGCTGTGCAAACGGCCAGGCGGGCTATCCAGCTCGTGCCGGTGACCGAGGACGCTCTGGAGGGGCCGATCTACGTACGGACGCTAGCGATGGTCTATGCGATGGGCAGACGAGACGATCTGGCGATGACAGAAGTCGCCGGGCTGCTGGCCGTGCCCGCCAACCTTTCGGCCAACGTCCTCAACCTCATGCCCGAGTTCCGATCACTTCGCAGCAATCCGAAGTTCCAGGAGTTGCTCAGAAACAGCCAACAGCAGCCGGCCTTCCAAGAATGAGACCTTCGAACCTACGGTGAGACAAACCAATGGACATCATCAAAGCCAAAATCCGGCAAGCCACCCGGCTTCTCGATGAAATGCACATCGATGCCTGGGCGCTGTTCGAACGCGAAACCCTCATGCAGAAAGACCCCACCCACGATATGGTGGTCGGCATCGACGTCGTCTGGGCCTCCCTCTTCCTCTTCACGTGCCACGGCGACGCCATCGCCGTCGTCGGCAACTTCGATGCCGATGAGTTCACCCGCTCCGGGCGCTTCAACGAGGTGCAGCCGTATGTGCAGGGGCAAAGCGAGGCCGTGCGGCAACTGCTCCGGCGAGTCGATCCCAAAACGATCGCCCTCAACTACTCGCTGAGCGATACGGCCTCCGATGGCCTCACGCACGGCATGTTCCTGCAGCTACAGTCATATCTTGACGGCACGCCGTACGCCGAGCGCCTCATATCCTCGCAGGAGTATGTCAGCCGCCTGCGCAGCCGCAAACTACCCGAGGAAATCGCACGCCTCGAGCGGGCGGCGGCTCTGGCGACGCAGGCCTGGGCCAAAGCCCACGAACGGACTCATCCCGGCCTGACCGAAAAGGAGATCGCCGCCATCATCCTCGACGAAATCGCGAACGTCGGCGCGACACCCTCCTTTAGACCGATTGTCAACGCCGGCGCCAAGACCAATCCCGGCCACGGCCACCCCACCGATGCCCGGCTGGAACCGGGGGACCTGCTCCACGTCGATTTCGGCTGTCGCTACGAAGACTACTGCTCCGATCTCCAGCGTCTGGCCTACTTCCGCCGCCCCGGCGAAACCGAGCCACCGCAGGAGCTGACCAAGGCTTTTGAGACGGTAAGGTCGATCATCGACCAGACCGCCAGGGCGGCCCGCCCCGGAGCGAGAGGGCACGAGGTCGATTCTCTGGCGCGACGCATCCTCCTCGACCACGGCTACCCCGAATACGCCCACGCTTTGGGACATCAGCTGGGACGCAGCACGCACGATGGCGGCGGCCTGCTTGCGCCGCAGTGGGAACGCTATGGCGACATGCCGTTCCTGCCGCTCGAACTCGGCAATGTCTTCACGCTGGAACTGGAAATCATGCTCCCCGGCATCGGTTGCGTGGGACTGGAAGAAGATGTCGTGATCGAGTCCGAGGGGGCCCGTTTCCTCTGCGACCGCCAGACCCAACTGCTGGTGAAGTGAAGTCGATGACCGGCTAATTGCCTATCATCTCCGCCTCACTGAAAATCAGCGCCTGAAACCGCAGGATTACCGCGTCCGGCCGCAAATACGCATCCGCCGGCAGCCCCGCCTTCGCACACGTATGCTGCAGGAACTCCGTACGGCTCCACCCGTACTCGGTCGCCACCTGCGGCAGCAATAATCCGGCGTGCCCTCCCTGGCGAATCATCAGCCCATCCCGCCCGACCTGAATCGAATCCAAATCGCGAACCACCGTGAGCGGCGTCAGCACCGAGATTTCAATCGCCAGTTTCGCTGCTTCGGCGGCTGTCACCGGCTCGAAGCGGGGATCCTCCACCGCCGCCGAGATGGCACAATGCGACACCGTCCGATACAGCGGCATTCGCGCCTCGGTCATGCCGATACACCCCCTCAACTGACCGTTCTCGGTCAGGGTCACGAACGCCGCCCCATCCGCCTTCAGCACGTCGCTGACAGCGAACTCCCCGACCGTCTTCCCGCCCAGATGCGTGACAATCGACTCCCGCGCGATCTGCAGCAGGCGCCGCTTGTCGCTCTCACTCAGGTATTCCGACTCCCCCTCATCTTCTGCCCGCTTGCCCGTCGTCACTCCGGCCCCGCCTTTCTCCTTCCCCGATGATCGATACAACACCGCCGCCACATACCCCACCACCGAACTCTTGTCGCCGCTTTCGTCCCCCGAATCCGCCACCCGCAGAATCCTGATCTTGTCCGCCCCGTGCGCGATCGCCGCTTTCATCACCGCCACCACCGGCCCGCCCCCGCACGCCTCCACCGACCCGTCCTGCAAGTGCGCCAGCAGCTCGTCCGGTTTCATTCGCTCCAGACACGCCACCCCGATCGAATCCATGGTGTGCCCTTCCTTCGCCGGACGGTAATGCTGCCAGTCGCTCGCCGCGATCATCACCGTCTGGTCGTCCCACGGCAGCTTGCCCAGAATCCCCGCCAACTCGTCGATCGTCTCTTTGTCCTGGCTCCCCATCATCACCGGCACGATCTCAAACCGTTTCAACATCGTCTGCAGGAACGGCAACTGCACTTCCAGCGAATGCTCCTGCAAGTGCGGCCGGCCATCGGTACTGATATGCGTGCCCAGCTTCACCATCTGCTCGCACAACGAGTCCTGGCACCTCACACCCCCCAGCGGCGTCAGCCAGCCCACCATCCCGCCATACACCGAAATCCCTTTGAACGGCACCCGATGAGATGGTCCTACCAGGATCACCTTGCCGGCCGGGTACTTCTCCATCATCTTGTAGGCATACGCCGCCACCGGCCCCGAGTAGACCAACCCCGCGTGGGGCACGATGTATGCCACGGGCATACCATCAATCGCCGCCGCCTCCCCCGCCCGCTGGAGCTGACTCAGCACCAGGCCCCGAAGTTCAGCGCTGTCTGCCGGGTAGAAGCTCCCCGCCACCGCCGGCTCCCGCACAAGAATCCTGGCAGCAACCGAGCCTGCCGCTCCACAAGCGAATACCACCCCCAGCACAAACAGGACAATTATTCTTTTCATTTGCCTCGATTCTTTCTCCGATGCGGCTTTCTCGCCGCCGCATTTTGCCTCACTTGCGTTCCGAGACACTATATTATCATGGCAGTTCGATACCGAATGTCAAGGCCTGCGTAGGGGAATGATGCTCTGATGCGACGGCGTACGTTTCTTCGATGTCTCGGCTGTAGTGCGGCCGCCGCCGCCATGGCCGAATCCAATCTGCTCCCCGAGCCGCTTCGCATAATCGGCACGGCTCAGGCCGCAAGTGCTGCTTCGGGCCTCTCCTCTCACGAAGTGAAATACTACACTCGTCTTGAGGGCAAGCTGATCGAGTGCGGCCAGTGCCCCCGCCGCTGTCGCGTTGCACCCGGAGGACGAGGTCACTGCGGCATCCGCGAGAATCAGAACGGCATCTACGTCCTCCTCACCTACGGCCTCCCCTGCGCCCTCAATGTCGATCCGATCGAGAAGAAACCGTTCTTCCACTTTTATCCGGGGACCATCGCCCTGTCGCTGGCCACCGCCGGCTGCAACGTCAACTGCAAATTCTGCCAGAACTGGGAAATCTCTCAGGCGAAACCGGAGGAGTCCCCCAACCAGCCGTTCTCTCCGCGCGATCTGGTCGGCCTGGCCGAGGACCGCCACATCCCCACCATCGCCTACACCTACTCCGAACCGACCGTCTGGTACGACTACCTCTACGACATCGCCCGACTCGGCCTCACCCGCTCAATAAACTCGGTCATCATCTCGAATGGCTATATCGAAAAGCAGCCGCTGGCCGATCTGCTGCCGCTTCTTTCCGCGTACAAGATCGACCTGAAATCAATTCGGGAGGAGTATTACCGCGATGTCGTCCGGGGCGAACTGAAGCCCGTTTTGGAGTCCCTCCTACAGGTACGCAAGTCCGGTGTGCTTCTGGAGATCGTCACTCTGGTGGTCCCGACCCTCAACGATACCGATGACGACTTCCGCGATCTCGCCCGATGGATCAAAACCAATCTCGGCTCCGATATCCCGCTGCACTACTCGCAGTTTTACCCCAAGTACCAATTGCTCGACCTTCCCCCCACACCGGTCGCCACCCTGCAGCGGGCACACGATATTTCCCGCGCCGAGGGGCTTGAGTATGTCTATCTCGGCAACCTCCCCGGCCACCCTTCCGAATCCACCTACTGCCCCAAATGTAACGAGCTGCTCATCAAGCGGCGCGGCTTGAGTACCCTGGAAATCCATCTGAAAAGGAATGCGTGCCCAAGGTGCGGCCACGTCATCCCAGGTGTCTTCTGAGATGAACCGGGATGGTTTCCTGCTGGGCCTGATCGCCACCGGCAGCCAGGTCCTCATTCTGCGGGAACTGATCTCGTCGCTTCAGGGAAACGAGCTGTTTGTCGGCACCGCGTTATGCGGCTGGCTTTTGTGGGGCGCCCTCGGCGCCTGGCTGGGGAACCGGAGCTCCGTTCACCCCTCTCCCCAACGATTACTGGCGATCGCCTCACTCCTGCTTCCCGCTTCGATCATAGACACCCGTCTCGCCCCCCTGATCGTCACTTCATCCGTCGGCGAACCGGTGTCGTTCGTGCATGCTTCGCTGCTTACCCTGCTGCTCGTCGCCCCCTGCGCGCTGGTGTGCGGCTGGCTCTTTCCTGCCATCGCTCGTCGAGACCGAGGGGAGAGCCCCACACTCCGTGTCTACTTCGCCGAAGGGGTCGGCGCTTTCGCCGCCTGCGTTCCGATCTCCATTCTGACGATGTTCGGCGTTTCCTCTCTGACTATGGCCACTATCCTCGCGGCCGTCGTCCTGCTGGCGGTAGTCTGGACCTCGCGAGTCTCAACAGCCCGGCGATTCAGATATACGATCATGCTCTTCGTGCTCGTTGGCGCATCCCCCCTCGTTGTCCCACTCCTGGACCACCACCTCGACCGGATCAGACTCTCCCCGTACGATCTCCTTTCCTCCTGGGACACCCCCTACAGCCACCAGACCCTGATCCGCCGGGGGGAGGCCCGCGTCCTCCTCACCGACTACACCGTCGAAGCTGTCGAGGGAGATCTGCAATCCGCCGAGAATCTCCTGCTTCCCGCCGGCGCCTATTCCCTCGGTTACAAGGTGCTCGTCCTCGGCCAACTCGACCTGACTCTCCGCTCGCTGGTGACATCCATGCCGGGGCTCATGGTCACCGAGGTCGATCCCCGTTCTCCGCTCGGCAATCTCACCGATCCTTTCTGCGTCCCTCCGCCTAATTACGTCTACGTGCAGCAGGATCCGGTTGAGTATATCCGCTCGTTGCCCCCCGGCTCGACAGACATTGTCATCCTGCCGCTCGGGGAATCCGGAAGCTACCGACTGCTCAGATCCATAACGCCCCCCTCCCTCATCCAGCTTCGTCGCGTCCTGAAACCGGGCGGAGTACTTCAGGTGGTCGCCCCGTATGACACCGAACGGTATGTCACCCCAGGCGCTGCTCGTATCCTGGCGACCATCCGCGCCAATCTGGCCATCGCCTTTCCGCACACCATCGTCTGGCCCGGCACGACGACCCTGTTTCTCGCCGGTGATACCACCCTCTCGGAGATGAGTGTCGAATATCTCGCCACTCGCATGCCGCACAGCTCGCAATTCATGACCGAAGGATACTTGTCCGACCGCCTCAACCCCTGGAATCGGGAGCGACTCGAAACTGCCATGGCGATCGCAGTTCCTCCCCACACACTGGAGCGTCCGACCCTGGCGCTGCAGCAGATAGCCAGCCGCAGTCAAGTCCACACTGCCGATCGCCGGCTCGCCCGGCTCACCACCAATCGGATATTCTGGCTCGCCCCCCTCGCCCTGACCGTCCTGGTCATCGCACTGCTCGGGATCAGCGGTTACCGCCGGCGTTCTCCCCGGCTTCTCTTCTTCAGCGCCGGTTTCGTCTCACTGACCCTGGAGCTGCTTTCTTTCTATGTCTACCAGTCGAGTGTCGGCCTCCTCTATTCGCAGCTCTCGCTACTGATCGGTAGCTTCATGCTCGGCCTCGCGGTGGGCACCCGCCTCGCGATGGCGACCCGATCGCACCGCCTCCCCATCGTCACGCTGGCCTTGCTTGGCCTCCTGACGCTGACTTTCCTGATCAGCGCCGCGGCCGTCCCGACCGGGCTCGCCCTCATCTACCACGCGCTGTTCCAGTTTGGTGTCGCCGCCTCCACCGGCGCTCTCTTTGTCGCCGCCTCCCGCCTCACGACCGTTCCCGACAGCCGCGGCTACGCCCTCGAACTGGCCGGCTCCGCCCTCGCTTCCCTCATAGTTCTTCCCGTCCTGTTGCCTACCCTCGGCCTGAATGGCGCCTTGGTGGTCGTGGCGCTGATACTGGGCGCAAATGTCGCCTATCAGACGGCAATTCGAAGAAGTCCAACGTGTTCATCACCGTCGCCGTCACCATAGTCCTCGCTCGGACCGTCGCTCATAAAGGTTGCAATCTCCAGCTGCGACACACTCCCACCCCTTGAAGGTTGGCTCTTGCTCAAGCGAGCGGCATGGAGAAGAGTCACCGGTTTTCCGCTGCTGGGTTCTGCCTCAATAGTGACAAACCAGACGATTCCTTTCCACATACCAGTCGTTCCGGTGTTTGCGTAGGCTCCAGCCGCATAGGTGTCGCCTGTCCCTTCTTTCATCGCCCACTTGGCTACCGGCTCACCTCCGTCCTCGTACCCTGGCATGTATCGCGGATCGTGTGAGTGGCCGAGGATGATCCATGGCAACTCCATTCGCTCATTCAGGCGCACAAACTGCCTGAACAACGCTGGCTCGTCAAGCTGGGCAAAGCCCAGCATCCGATGTGCGCTCAAGACATTCTTCCGACCGTGGTCGTACTCGGACCTGGTCCTGAAAATCGGCTTCGTGTCTTCATCACTCGCAGAAATGTGTTCAGCCATATCGAATACCATGTCCCAGCGGGAAACCAGCCGAGTCATTGACTCGCCAAACCACTCGCAGCCCGGACGATTGAACTGATCGATCTGGTGTCCGTGGGCAATAAGATGCGAAGGGGTTGAAGAGCCGTCGCCGATCAGAATGAACTCGGCCACCATGGTCGAAGGATAGGTCTTGCGAAACTCGTGGTGCACACCCGGGTCAAGAAGCGGTAGATCATGATTACCAACAACCCGGCTATATCTGCCCTTACTCTCAAACCGATCTTGAATCAGAGAGTAGAGGTCCTGGTTGTTTTCTACGATCTTTCGAAACTGCGCCTTCAACCCTTCAGTCTGACTAGCCGCGATGCTCCCGCGTTGATCCAAGTCGCCCGAATCCCGTCGCCAGAGGTCCTCCACATCTCCGTTCTCGATGAGATGGTAACCCTGCTGTGCAAGGTGACTTAGCAGCCGTCGATGCAAGTCCGTCACGTCATTGTGATGATAATAGTCAAGTTCCGAATCGAAGAAAGTGTGTATGTCGCTCATCACGGCATACTTGCACGTCGCCGATGGCGGCCCAAGTACTTGCAGTCTCCCGCAGGCAACCATCGATTCAGGATACTCAAGAAGCGATGGTAGGAGAGCGTGCAAATCCGCCTCCTCGTTAAGGATTCCCGAGAACACGCAGGCCAAAGTTGTCGGCAGAGAGGCGATCAGCTCTGCGAAGTTCAATAGGAAAGAGTTGATATCATTCAGACACCGGACCACGTCGCTGAGAAGTCCCCCGACCAAGGGAATATTGGACAGTAGACCGGCAAGGTATCCGCTCAGACGGCCGCCGGTGAGTTCATAGATCTGCCCGGCAATCTGGAACACCCCCTTCACGACAGTCTCATAGACCTTCAGAGTAGCGGATACGATATCCACGAAGTTCCCCCACAGATTCTTGAAGATCTCGGAATTCAATGTCACCGCGTCCCAGGCAAACTCGCCCAATAACTCTACCGCCTGTGCAGCAGCCTCCGCTACCGAAACAACAGTGTCAGCCAGCCAGAGGATGCCGTCTACCACGAAACCAACCAATTCACCGGCGTAGCTGTATATCTCGCCGGCCAAAAGGACCCCTGCGTCAACGACGGCGTGCAGCGCGTAGTCCAGCCCGCTCCCAAGTGCCTCGCCCAGCAAATAAACCTGCTGACCAGCCACGGTCACAAATCCCACGACCGCCTCGCCAAATTTCTGTACCACTGCTGCAACCGCTGCAGCGACGTCACTCATAGAATCAAACACGGTACTGAGGACGTCCTCGACCGCATCCTCAATAGTATCCGCGATCTCGTCGACGACATCCTTCACTGCGTCCCCTACGGCCTCTGCCGCACGGGCGGCATGACAAAGCGGATTCCAACCACAGCCCATACTTCAGCTCCTTTCTTCCCCAAATCGCAGAGAGCTTAGCGCTGCAATTGAGACAAGATGATTTGAAATGCCTGATCGTCGGTAAACCCGGCTTTGACGAATGATTTGTAGGTCTTGAACAAGACTTGGGCATTGTTGTCGAGAGCCTGGTCAAATTCATTCAGATGCAGCGTGTCCTTCGTCACTTGCACCAGATTCTGAAGGGCTGGACCGATCATCTTTGGTTGTCGTAATGCAGTTGAGATGGCCGAGTTGACATGGCTTACTTCGATTCGCGATTTCAGTTGACGGTCGAGCGACTCCTCGAGTTTCGCCAGCAGGTCCCCCTTGATATCCCCTGCCGTCAATCCAAGGTCCTTGGCCAACTTGTCTTTGGCCTTGTCCAACATCTGATTCCGGATAGAGCCGACAACGTCCATCGTCGCGACTGCTGGCTTCTTCTGCGGCTTCGGAGGCATGGTTTCTCCCTTCTTTCTGTCTGCGCTCGTTCTTCGGCGACAGGTTTGTTGGCCGAATTTTGCCGTCGAACATCAACACTCTTCGGCCGTTTGGTTTGTATTCCAGTTCCTCTTTTCGGATAACCCAAGCTGCTCGAACATCAACTTAAAGCGGCACGGTGACAGATTCTGTCATTCTGACAATCGAAAACACGACCCCATGTTGCTTTTTCGTCACGACCCACGCTTCTATGAAACTTGTTTATAGACAATGCGTTGCGAGAGGTGTTTCAATGAACTGGGTCCGGAAAGGGGCCCGACAATCAGAGATTCCGAGTGGTCACCTCCCTCGACGAGTAGGCAAAAGGACCAGCCGAAATCTGTGGGCAATGCAAGAGACTCGCCTCTCCAGTTGACCTTAATCACCAAATGCCGCACCTTACCGGTCCATGAACAGCCCGGTAGTCCTGCAGATCGATACCCTGTCAAAGCAGTATGGCGACATTACCGCCGTCGACCGGGTCTCGTTCACCGTCGCTTCCGGTCAGATTGTCGGTCTGCTCGGCCCCAACGGCGCCGGCAAGTCCACCACCATCAACATGATCCTCGGGATCCTCGAACCGACTTCCGGATCGATCCGCATCTTCGACCTGCCGATGCCCGCGGCCCGCCGCGAGATCAGCCGCCACACCAACTTCTCGGCCGTCTATGCGCACGTACCCCCGAACCTCACCGTTCGCCAGAACCTGCGCGTCTTCGGTCTGCTCTACGGCGTCCCCCATCTCGGCCAGCGCATCGAGGAACTGCTGCAGGAATTCGATCTGGTGTCGTTCGCCGACTCCCGCGCCGGCCTCCTTTCCTCCGGCGAAATGAGCCGCCTGCACATGGCCAAGGCCACCATGAACCGCCCCCGACTGCTCCTGCTCGATGAACCCACTGCTTCCCTCGATCCCAGCGTGGCCCTCTATATGCGGGATCGCATCCGCACCTATGTCGCCGAGACCTCCGCCGCCGTCCTCTGGACCTCCCACAACATGCGGGAGATCGAGGCCGTCTGCGATCAGGTCCTGTTTCTCTCCCATGGCCACATCCTGCTCTCCGGGAACCCCCGCACCCTCCCCGGCGAGTACGGCAAGTCCGACCTGGAGGAGCTGTTCATCACCGTAGCCCGCGAACCGCTCTCCCTGAGGGAGGACTGACATGTCGCTCTCCGGACTCTACGGCATCTTCCTCCGCCAACTCTATCTGATCCGCAACAATCCCAGCCGGCTCGCCACCATCTTTCTCTGGCTGCTCGTCGATCTGATTCAATGGGGATTCATCAGCAAGTATCTCGGCTCCTTCGGCCAGGCTACCTTCGGGTTTGTCTCCGTCATCCTCGGCGCCATCATCCTCTGGGGTTTCGTCACCCGCATCCAGCAGGGGATCATGACCGCCTTCCTCGAAGACGTCTGGACCCAGAACTTCATCAACTTCCTTGCCTCACCGCTCAGCATCGCCGACTATCTCTCCGGCCTCGTTCTCACCAGCATCGCGACCGGGCTGATCGGCTTTCTTGTCGCCGTCGCTGTCGCCGGCGCCTGCTTCGGCTACGATATCTTCCACATGGGGCTGCTGCTCATCCCCGCCATTCTCATCCTGTTCGCTTTCGCCACCGCCATGGGGACCGCCGTCTCCGCCATGATCTTCCGCTTCGGCCCCGCCGCCGAATGGCTCGGCTGGCCCGTGCCCCTCGTCATGTCCGTCTTCTCCGGCGTCTATTACCCGATCGCCACGCTACCGCCCGCATTGCAGTGGGTCGCCCACCTTGTCCCCGCCTCCTACGTATTCGAGACCATCCGCGCCGTCCTCGGCGGCCACGCCTCTGTTGCCTCTCTCGTACCCGATCTGCTCTATGGCGCTGCCCTGGTGCTTCTTTATCTCATTGCCGCCTATGCCCTCTTCGTTCGCGTCTACAAGCGCAACCTCCGCACCGGCGCCATCGCCCGCTTCACCGCCGAATCGTACTGAGCCGCCTCGATTGTCGTGCTTCGACACGGGCAGCAAGCACGGCAGCACGTCGCCGCGGGATTCGCGTGAAGGAGGCAACCTGGGAAACTATGGGGAAAAGCGCTGGCCTCGCTTGCAGATATTCCGACGTCCGTATTCGCCGCGAATGCGACCAAGCACTGAGAGCATCCGCAGACCTCGCCCCCGAGACTTGTACGGCCTTGAGATCCTGTATGGGATGATGAACGGCGGAGCCGGCGGTTTCGGCACGCCCGTCAAGACTTCCGGGGAGCTACTCGGAGATACCGAAGTCGTACTTGCACTTGGTCTGAAAGGTCCCCAGCTGCGCGAGCACGTTTTTGAGCGTGCCCAGTTCGATACTGGAGAGTTCGGAAAGGTCGACGATATTGGTGACATCCTTGCCCCGGCTGAACGCCTGCGCCTGCGTTCGCAGCTGCAACACCATCAGATAGTCATATGCCTGCAGCAGATTCCGGCTGAACGACGAGCTGAAGATGTTCGCCTCCTGCAGCCGCTGGACTCGCCTGATGGTGTTCGTGTCCGCCACCTGTTGCTTCATGGCGTACAACCGGACGAGATTGACGATCACGCGCAGTGCGCTCTTGACGTTCAGGCCCTTACTGTGCTCTTCATCCGCTTCCGTCTGGATCTTGCCGAACAGCCCGAGCGGGGTCTTGTAGTTCATCCCTTCGCGTGCCAGATGAACCAGGAATGACGGATTGTCGGCAAGTAAGAGCTGCACATGTTGTCTCAGTTCGGTAACCAGCGACGCGTCTCCGCACACCGATCGGAAATCAAAGAAAATCGTCGAATCCAGCAGGTTCTGCGGCTCCGGCTGTTGCGTCCACGCGCCAAAGTACCGGCGCCACACCGAGAGCGGCTGATTCCAGCGCGGGTTGCTGGCCATGATATTGCCGGTGCAGTAGCGATAGCCAATATCATTCAACCGACGGCACATCCTCGCGCCGTACTGCGCAAAGAACTCCCTGGCGGCCTCATGGCTGACGGCGTCGGCATCCCGATAGATGATCGCATTGTCCTGATCTGTCAGCAGCGTCTGTTCGCACCGCCCTTCGCTGCCAAGAGCCACAAAGGCGTACGGAACCGGCGGTACGCCCAGGTCCCGGAGAATGAGCTCATCGAGCTTCGCACTAATGGCGTCGGCGGTCGCCGTGATGGCGCCTGTGATCACCTGCGTACGCGCTCCACTCTCGCTCAGCGCATTCACGTACAACGGCAGACGCTCGTAGAGCGTGCCGATTTGCTCGATAGAAGCCGCTCCTGCGATCGCCGCCGTCAGCACGTCCGGCGTGCTTTGCTGCAGATTGGCCAGATCGATCCTGCGCACGATTCCGCGAAGACGATTACTGCTGTCCTTCACGAAGAGATGCTCGATCCCCCGCTCCTGCATGAGAATCACCGCCTGCATCAGCGTCTCATGCTGGTCGATGGTGACAAGTGGTGAACTCATGATTTCAAACACCGGCCGGTCCGGCGGCAGGCCGGGCGTAATGACCCGCCGGCGGATATCGGCATCGGTGACCGTGCCGACATATTCCCCGCCCGAGGAACGAATCACCACGATCTCCGTATTACAACTTGACATCAGCCTCGCGGTTTCTGCAATTGGCTGCGTCATCTCGCAGGACACGATATCCTTGGCCCAGTCTCCCACCGGTTGATTCATAAACAGCAGCCGGCCCTGAAGATCAGCACAGAGCTCCGCCTGTTGACGCTCCAGGGCTGTCGATCGCGTGATGTCGACCATGGTCCCATACAGATGTCCGGGTCCCCCGCCGGGATCGATGTCCGCTATCGCCGTGACGGCCACCACGACGTGGCGTCCATCCTTGCGTCGCAACTGAAGGGCGAAGTCGGATACGGCGCGCTGCCTCTCCAGAATCCCTAGAAGCTCCCTGAGCGCGTGATCATCCTCCGCCAGGTCGGACAACCCGGTATTGATCAAATTCCCTTTCGCCTCATACCCGAGCAATCTGACGAGATGATCGTTGGCGTCGGTCAGGATGGCGCCTCGGCCCGATGTGCACCTGAAGATACCAACCTGCAATGCATCGGCCAGAGCCAGTAACTGCCGGCCCCGCTCACTTTGTTCCTCGTCCGATTCGTCATCACGCGACAACTCCTTGACCACCACGATCAGTCCTTGTCGTCCGGCCAGGGTGACCTTGGACAGAGAGAGCAGAACGCTCATCGGCTCGTTATTCCGCGAAGTCAGGACTGTCTCAATCTGCGTAAAAGTGTCCGTGCCGACATTGAAACGCCGAATGGTCTCGATATCGTCCAACCGATCCGGAGCCAGCAACTCCCGCAAATCCTGGCCCACGTGATCCGCCACGCCGATCGCCAGTAGTTCCTGTAGCTTGGCATTGCAGAAGATGCATTCATTGTCCAAGAACATGGCGGTACCTTCGGACGACGCCTCGACCAGCGCCTTGTACTTTTCGCGGGAGACCTGCAGCGCCGCCTCCGCCTGGCTGCGCTTGATCTCGGCTCGCAAATTGTGCCTGGCGATAAGCAGCAACAGGAACGCCATACAGCCTGAAATAGCCACCGATACCAGGGTCAGTCGTTTCTTGATCGCGGCGATCTCATACCTGATGTCTTCGATGTAGACGCCGGTTCCGATAATCCATCCCCACGGTTCAAACGCGCGCACGTACGAGATCTTTGGGACGACTGTCAGGGAGTCATCCATCCACTGCCACTCGTAGTCCACAAAACCGCCCCTGTCGGTGCGGACTTGCTGCACCATCTCCGAAAAGAGCGCCTTGCCGTTCGGATCCCGGAACTCTCCGACATCCGTTCCGTTCAGTTCCGTGCGGTAGGGATGCATGATCATCACCGGGCGCATATCGGTGATCCAGAAATAGTCCTTGTTGTCCACGCCATACCGCAGGTGCTCGATGCGCGACACGGCCAGCGCCTTGGCCTCCTCTTCACTCCGCAGACCGGAACTCGCCTCCAGATAGTACTTCGACGCGATGCCGTTGGCGACGTTCACCAGTTCGCGAATCGCCTCCTTCTTCGCGTTGAGCATGTTGCGTTCCAGCGACGGAATGACATAGGCGAAGATGAGGGCCACGAACAGGCCAATCGTCAACACCGTGGGAAGGATGATGTTCTGGAAGAACCTCCGAATGTCAACTGTTCTGGAAGAGGCGCTCATACCATATGTTCCATCGGCGCTTGCCGTTCCCAAGTTTGTACGTGCCAATCGTCTGCTCGACAAAATCGACAACCGTGTATCCCGGCCTGCTGCCGCCATCGGCAATGGCCGGACAGGTATACTGAGCAAGGTCCCCGTCCAACCTGAGTCGACCGAAGGACGCGCTGCGAATGTCGTGTTCCTGACCGATCATGAGGCCATTGGGATGCACATGACCCGAGAAGCCGTGTGAGCACCCGTGGTGCCGCAGCAGGCGCATGTGCTCGCGCAATTCCCAGGGATTGTGCGGTCGCAGTATCATCGATCCGGTCAGGTCCGGGTGCAGGGCATGCGAAAAGTGCACCCGCCGGTCTCCCATCGTCAGAACCAGATGCTCCGGAAGGCTGGCGAGATAATCGCGTTCGCCCGGATCGAGCTGCGTGGTCGTGCTCTCTGTTTCGTACAACCACACCCGATTGTCGCTCAGCGACCGTCGCTCGTCGAGCGCCAGCTCGTACCAGTTCGTCGGGAACGCGAAGGCATGTGTCGATCGGGGTGTTTTCTTCGCAGCGAACAGATCGTGGTTGCCGACAATGACGTGGCGGCAATTGGCGCTGACGGCGGCAATACACGCCGAAGGGTTGCGCGCCCGACCGGGGTCATGACAGGATGTGTCGTAGCCCACGATGTCACCCAGGCATATCAGGTCGTTGCAATTGCGACGCTCAAGCTGACGCAACGCCTCTCGGAGCGCCTGGTAGTCCTCATGGATGTCGCAAATCAGGCCTATTCGCATAAGACGGCAGCACCTCGAGGCCCGCGGATTCGCCCACCGCCGGCCCCGCTCTCAGAACTTGAGAATCGTCGCGAACAACACCCTCCAGTTCGTGACGCTCTCCGTTCGCGTAATCTTGCCATACACATCGCGATACAGATGCCCTTCGCTGTCCTTATCGGCAAAGCCCGCCGTCGTGTACTCGGTTTCGAGAGCGAAGGTCAGATTCCCCGACACCGCCACGATCCGGGGAGAAATCCGGAGGACGCTCTTCAGATCACTGGAATTATCGGCACTCGCCCCCCTCACCGTCACATCGGTCCCCCCCACCCGATTGCTGTACGCCAGAATCGTGTCCCGCGAGCCGAGATTCTCCGTATACCCGACCCACAGACCATAGTGCAGAGCCGCACTCTGCTGAAGAATGCACTCCGACCAGATCGAATAGGCGTTTACGGTCGTGTACGTGATGGTGTTTTTGACGGTATCCTCGACGGCACGAACCCCGTAACCGCCCAGCATCGAAAGATCGTACAAATTCTGTCCGTACACGCCCTGAACTTTAAACGTGACCGACGGCGTCTTGTACTTCAGGAAAGCCATGGCCGACAGGCCGGATACCGTCTCCCGCGCTTCGAATTTCTGGTCCCCTTTGGTCGTCTGCAGCAGCGGCAGTAGCGTCTTGTAGCTTCCCCCGCCGCCGACAAGAAAGTCCCGGGTGCCATCCGCAGACGTCCGGACAAAGTGCACCTGAGCATTCAGCTCCGGTACCCTGGAGTTGCGCAGCGGAGCGGAGCCACCGCCACTCGTGAAGTCCCGTTGTGACACGGCCGCGGCAATCAGACGAACCGAGCCGAGCTTGTGGAGCACACGCACCTGCGGGTTTCGCGAAAACGGCTGCATCGGAGCACCGGTGTTGAAGGAGATCACTTCCGAGTAGCAGGTCGGCACAAAGAACGGATGCCAGAACTGCCCGAAAAGCAATTCGGTCTTCGGCCAGGCCAGTTTCGCATAGGCGTGGCGCAACCGGAAGCCATTGACATCCACGAAGCTCGCATTCTCGTTGCCGAAGAAATCGGCCTCCACCACTCCGGATGTTTTGGCCGAAAAGGCATCGGGAGCGCTGATCGCCCCACTCAACCTGGTTTGCAGGGACAGGAAATTGAAACTCCCCCGACCGTTCAGGTCGACCTGCTCGGCATCCGGGTTCTTTCCGGCGGGATACAGCAGGAAGTGTCCCTCGCGCACACTCACGGTCTGCCGCGAGTCGTAAAAGAAGTCACTCTTAACGAACCCGGAGAACTTGATGCCGAAATCCTGGCCAAACAGCGCCGAGGCCGGCCACAACAGCGCCAGTATCAAAGTCAATACGATGCTTCTCATAGAATCACTCCAGCGTCAAGTCGACGACCGTTCGTTGACAATGTTCCTCTTGGTAAACAGCGAGACCGCAATCAGGGTAACAAAACCCAGCGGAATCGCAATGATGCCCGGATTCTGCAAGGGAATCGGTGCCTCCGACGGCAACAAACCGTAAATCTCGTACAGCGTCGGAGAAAACAGGATGATCAGCAATGAGGCCAGCATGCCCACACTGATCGCCCAGGTAATGCCCTTGGCTGTCGTCCGCTTCCAGAACAGGAGCATGAGAATGGCCGGGAGATTGGCCGAGGCGGCAATCGCGAAGGCGAGCCCCACAAGGAAGTTCACGTTCTGATTCTGAAACAGGATGCCCAGCACAATGGCGACCATACCGACACCAACTGCCGCCACTCGACCGTAATTGACCTTCTCCGTCTCGGTCATTTTGATCTTCAGGTACTTGTCCAGCAGGTCGTGCGCCACCGCCCCGGAAGCAGCCACAATCAACCCGCTGACCGTCCCCAGAATTGTGGCGAAGGCGATGGCCGAAATAATCGAAAACAACGTGATGCCGAAAGTCTTTGCCAACAGAGGCGCTGACATGTTGGAACTCTCCAAATCAAGCCCGCCGTTGATCATGGCCCCCGTTCCCATGTACAAGGTCAGAATATAGAAGAACCCTATCGCCATAATGGCGACGATGGTGGACTTCCGGGCCGCCCGCTGACTTGGTACCGTGTAATACCTGATCAGGATGTGCGGCAGCGCCGATGTCCCCAGGAACAGGGCCAGCATCAACGATATGAAGTCCAGCCGTGACCAGAAGGTCGAGCCCTTGTCGAGCTTGTAGTAGAGCCCCGGTTTCATGATGTCTTTTCCCAGGGTCGGCGCCTGGTAGAACACCGTCACCTTGTCGTCGCCGTGCTTCACGACGGCCTTGCTGAATCGCACGACGATCGAGGATTCAATGGCTCTCGTGAATTCGAACGGATTGACCGGTCCGGTGGATTCAACCTCCTTGCCATCAACCAGGATCTGCTTGACATGGCCGACCGAGAAGAACTTGTTCTCCTCCTTGGGGGCACCGTTGTAGAGCACCGCGCCGTTGCTCTGGTGGACGATCGACAGCGCCTCCTCCAGAATCGGCCGCTCACTCTCCGTGGACAGCTTCCACCACGACGCCAACCCGTCCTTCTCCAGCTGCACGAAGGTCAGGCTGCCCGATTGCACCTGGCCGCGTACGGCATAGCTGCTGTCATCCACGGCCGTGACCCGGCCGTCGCTCAGCGCAGCACCCAGGGTGATGAATGCGTGATAGTCCTCCCCCGGCTTGGTGTTGACACCCTTATTGAGCACAAAGAACACGACCGCCACGGAAAATACGATGAGCAGACCACCCTTGATGAACTGAACATACGTCGTAGAGGTCATCCCCGCGGTGGCCACGATGAAAATGACGATCGACCCCACCATGACCACACCCACCCAGTGCGGAAACCCCAGCAACGGTGTGACAAGAGCTCCGGCACCAACCATCTGTGGAATCAGATAGAAGATCGAAACGACCAGCGTGCTGATGGCCGCGGTCAGTTTGATGCCGCGGGAGTTGAACTGGGCATCGAGGGCGTCGGCAAACGTATACTTGCCCAGCCGCTTCAGCGGCTCGGCCACCAAAAACAACGCCACCACCCAGCCCGCCAGGTAGCCGATCGAATAAAGAAACCCATCATAGCCAAAAAAGGCGATCATGCCGCAAATGCCGAGAAACGAGGCGGCCGACAGGTAGTCGCCGGCAAAAGCAATGCCGTTGACGGCCCAGTGGATTTGCCCGCCGGCGGCGTAGTAGCCGCTGGCCGACTTCGTCTTCCTTCCAAAATAGAACGACAGGCCCAGCACAGCCGCCACGAAGAAGACGAAAATGAGGATCGCTGGTGTCGATATCGAGTAGTTCATTGCCCGTCCTCTTTATTCATCTCATTTTCGTACCGCGTGCAGAAGTAGTTGTAAATGAGCCCCATGACAGCGGCCAGGATGATAAGCCCCATCCCGTACACAACGGCCAGATTCTGGCCCATCAGAAACTCGACCCCCAACAGGCGAGGCCACAGGGTCCCGATGACCACAAATCCTGCGTAAACCACGAGATAGACAACAAACATGACAATCCCCAGTCTGGCCTTCTTCTGAATCGAACGGTCTTTGCTCAACTGAGCTGCGGGTTCATGTAGCATCGAGCCTCCGTTGGTGGGTGGTACCGGCTGCCGATGTCGGGGAACTGGAATCCGAATACACTGACAGTCAATCGGGCGCCGGTGTTATGTGAATACTTCTATTGGTCCAACTCTCTCGTTCTTCTTGGATACCGCGAAGCCCCCGGTTCCGTTACTCTCTGCCCGAAGGCAATGACAAACCGTTGCCTTGTTCTCCCCTGAATGATGGCTTCTGCCCGTAATATGGCCTTGTCCAAGACCAAAAACTCTATGTTAGTTAGAGACGATGTGATCCGCAAGCTAATTTCGCTCGGCATCATGGTAAACGTGTCGACGGCAGAGCTGGAGGACGGCTCAGATGGCTGCCGTTTGCCCTGCGGCCGGACGGCGACCGAGCACCGAACCGAAAACCCCGCCATCGCCCAGGTCCTCAACGAACTCCACGGCCGAACCGTCCTCCCCCTCGGCTTGCTCAAGTAACGACTACAATGCAAAAGGCCCGGCAGATCGCCGGGCCTCTCAAGTCCACTCATTCCCTCTTCGAACACTGCCTCACACCCCATGCGCTCCCGCCGCCTTGGGATCGGCCACCGGTGTGACGTCGGAGGCTATGTCCGTCTCCGTCGTGCTCTCCTTCCCTTCCTTGGTGAAGCGCGCCAACAGTGTGTACACCACCGGCACCAGCACCAGGGTCAGAAAGGTCGAGAATAGCATCCCACCCACGACCGCGATCCCCAGCGGACGGCGCGATTCCGCGCCCGCCCCCAGTCCGATCGCGATCGGCAACACGCCGAAAATCGTCGCAAACGAGGTCATCAGGATCGGCCGCAGACGAATCGCCGCCGCGCTCACTACCGCCGCATACAGCTCCTGCCCGGTCCGCCGCAACTGGTTGGCGTACTCGACAATCAGAATCGAGTTCTTCGTGACCAGACCGATCAGCATGATCAGCCCGATCTGCGAGTAGATATTGATACTCTGCCGGAACACAAACAGCGACACCAGCGCCCCCACTACCGCCAGCGGCACCGACAACAGAATAGTCAGCGGGTGCACGAAACTCTCGAACTGCCCGGCCAGCACCAGGAAAATGAACACCACGGCGAAGAAAAACAGGAAGTACAGCGCCGTACTCGAATCGCGGAACTCGCGCGACTGCCCCGACAGAGCGGTCTTGATCCCCGCCGGAAGGTCGCTGGCCGCGATCTTGTCCAGCTCGTCCAGCGCCTGTCCCAGACTGAACCCCGGCGCCAGATTGGCCGAGATTGTCGCCGACCGCACCCGGTTGAAATGGTTCAGCTCTTTCGGCGCCACGGTCTCCTTCATCGAGACCACCGTCGCCAACTGCACCAGTCCCCCTTTCCCCCGCACGTATAACTCATCCACCGTGTTCGGGGTCGCCCGATCCACCGGCTTCATCTGGGTGATCACATCGTACTGCTTCGCCCCTCGCTTGAAATTCCCCACCACGCGGCCACCCAAATACGTCTCCAGTGCCGTCCCGATATCGGTCACCGACACCCCCAAACCCGCGGCCCGCTCCCGGTCGATCGTCAGATCGAGTTGCGGTTTGTTGAGCCGAAGATCGGAATCCAGATTCACCAGATACCCCAGCGCCGCCGCCTTTGCCATCATCGCCCCCACCGCCCCCTGCAACTCCTCATAGGTGTCCGCCTGCAGCACGTACTGCACCGGCGAGGCAAAGTCCTGGCCCAGCGAGGGAGGATTGATCAAAAACGCCAGCACCCCCGGAATTCCCAGGAGGCGGGGAAACATCTGCTGTACGATTTCCTGCTGCGACCGGGTGCGCTCGCCGCGCGGCTTGAGCGCAAAGAACACGAATCCGTTGGTCACTCGCCCCGGCCCCCCAAACCCCAGACCCGTCGCCGTAAACAACCCGGCCCGCTCCGGAATCGGCATCAGCAGCGCCTCCACCTGCCGCATGTAGCGGTCCGTGTACTCCAGCGTCGCCCCTTCCGGCGCCAGCACGATCCCGAACGCCGTTCCGCGATCCTCCGTCGGCACCAGCTCGCGCGGCAGCAACTTCAACATCACCACGCTGATTCCCACCAGCAGGACCACGCCCGCCAGCGACAACGCCCGGTATTTGAGCACAATCCCCAAAGTGGAGCGATACGCTCGATCCAGCCACTCAAAGAACGCGTCGAACGACCGCGAGGCCCAGTTGTTGGCCTCCCCGTGCAGCGGCTTCAACATCCGCGAACAGAGCATCGGCGTCAGCGTCAGCGCCACGAACCCCGAGATCAGCACCGCCACCGCCACCGTCAAACCGAATTCGTTGAACAGCCGCCCCACGTTCCCCTGAAGGAACGCCAGCGGCACGAACACCGCCACCAGCGAAATGGTCGTCGCCAGCACAGCAAACCCGATCTCCTTCGAGCCGTCGAGCGCCGCCTGACGGCGTGTCTTTCCCATCTCCATATGGCGATACACGTTTTCCAGCACGACGATCGCATCATCCACCACCAGCCCGATCGCCAGCACCAGCGCCAGCAAGGTCAGGATATTGATCGTAAACCCGAAGAAATAGGCAAACGCGAACGCCCCGATAATCGAGGTCGGAATCGCGAACGTCGGGATGATCGTCGCCCGAAAACTCTTCAGGAACAACAGGATCACCAGCACCACCAGGATAATGGCCAGCGCCAGCGTCTCCGCCACTTCATTGATCGATTCCTTGATAAACGTCGCCGAGTTGTACGCCACGTCCAGCCGCATTCCGTCCGGCAACAACTTGCTCAGCGTCGGCAAATCGTCGATCACCACCGCTGCTACATCCAGCGTACTCGCCTTGGACTGCTTCACGATTCCCAACCCGATCGCCGGCTCGCCGTTGTACCGCACCGCCGTCCGGTCATCCGCCGCCCCCAGCGCCACCTCCGCGACGTCCGCCAGACGCACGAAATCATCATTCGTCTGCTTGACGATGATGGCGCCGAACTGCTCCGGGGTCGTCAGGTCGCCGCGCGTCCGCACCGAGAACTCCCGCCCTTCCCCTTCCACACGTCCCGCCGGGATCTCCGCATTTGCCCGCCTGATGGCGTTCTCCACATCCACCGTCGTCAAGCCGTGCGCCGCCATCCGCCGCGCGTCGAGCCAAACCCGCATCGCATACCGACGCTCTCCCCCGAGAAAAATCGACCCCACCCCCGGCAGGCGCTGGATCCGATCCTTCAGCACCCGATCCGCGATATCCGTCAATTCCAGGTTGGTGTGGCGCGGGCTCGAAAGCGCCAGCCATACGATCGGCTGCGCGTTGACATCCACCTTCTCGACAATCGGATCGTCCGCCTCGCGCGGCAGACGCCCCCGCACCCGCGAGACGCGGTCCCGTACATCGTTGGCCGCCTCATCCACATCCCGACCCAGCTCGAACTCGATCGTGATCGAGGAGCCCTGCTCCTGACTTGAGGAGGTCAGCGTCTTGACCCCTTCGATCGTCGAAAGCTGCTCCTCCAGAATGTCCGTGATCTCCGTCTCGATCACGTTCGGGCTCGCTCCGCGATAGAATGTCGTGATCGACACGATCGGCGGATCGATATCCGGGTATTCCCGAACCGGGAGTCGCGAGTACGCCACCAGCCCCAGCAGCACGATGATCAGACTGAGCACCAGCGCCAGGACCGGACGATTGATCGAAAGTTCGCTGATCTTCATTTATTGTCTCCCGTCATGGCCCCCATCGGCGCCGAGCCTGGCGACGCCAACGGCATCACTTTTGCCCCTTCATATAATTTCTGGTGTCCCGCGCGCACGACCGACATTCCCGGCTGGAGCCCCGTGACCACCTCCACCGTTCCCGGCTGACGGCTCCCCAGCGTGACCGCGGTTCGCGTCACCGTGCTGTCCGGCTTCACGACAAAGACCAGGTTTTGATTCCCTTCGGCGAACACCGCCTCATCCGGCACCTGCAGCGCGTTCTCGCGCTGGCTCAACACCGCCGACACGTTGGCCGACATCCCCGGACGAAACTTCAATTCCCGGTTCGGTACGTGCGCGATCAGCCGCGCGCTCCGCGTGGCCTCGTTCACCACCGGCTCCACGACTTCGATCGTCCCGGTCAGCACCACGCCCGGATAGGCCGTCGTCGCCACCGAAACCTGCGCCCCCCGCTTCAGTTCCGAGTAATACCGTTCCGGCGCCGTAAACGTCACTTTCAATTCTCCCAACGAAGCCAGATCGGTGATCGCCGTGCCGGCCCGTACCAACGCCCCCGGGCTCACTCGCCGCGCCCCGATAATCCCCGAAAAGGGCGCCACAATTCGCGTCTTGGCCAGACTCGCACGGATGAGCGCCAGGTCCGCTTCCGCTACCTTCAACGCCGCCGCCGCGTCATCATACTCCTGCGGTGTCAGCGCTCCCTTGTCGGCCAGCGACTTGACGCGATCGTACGTCACCTTCTTCTGATCCCGCAGGGCCTCCGCCCGCGCCAGTTGCGCCTGCAACTGCGCATCGTCAAGCTGCGCGATCAGCTCACCCTTCTCAATCGGCGCTCCCTCCCGAAACGGAAGATCCCGCACCAGCGCATCGATCTCCGACACCACCGTAATTGCATCATGCGCTTCGATCGTCCCCACCGCCTCGAACCGATCGGTCACCGTCCCCACCTGCACGGACGCCACTTCCACCGGAGTCGGCGGCATCGTGAACCCCCCGCCCGATTCCCCCGTCGAGCAGCCACTGAATATGATTACCCCCAGCCCCAGCGAACCTAAGATCATCAACCCGGCGAAACGCTTAACCACACGATACCTCATCGACTTAGAACATCCTGACTATCCGGGAAATCGGCACGACCGCTTGTTCATGCCCGACCGGAACCCGGCGTGTCCTACAGTAACGTAGCAAACCGCCCCCGGGTTCGCCCAAAATGGAGCAATGTGATCTTGGATTATGAGTTGGTTGGAACCTACTGGAAGGGCTCGAAATTCGGCTTCCGTTTCTCGAAAAACGCCCGGAACGCTTCTTTCCCCTCCGGCGATACCAGCCGCTGCATCAGAAGCTGCGCCTCGTCCGAAATGATCCGCTGCACGATCTCCCGGTTCCCCTTCTTCAGCATCCCCTTCGTCAACCGCACCGAGGCCTGCGGCTGCGCCGCCAAACGCCTCGCGCGACCGAGCGCCAGGGCCAACAATTCACTATCGGGACAGATCTCATTCACCAATCCGATCTCCTTTCCTTTGGCTGCACCGAACGGTTCCCCCAGCAACAGCAGCTCCGCGGCCCGCTGATGCCCGGCCAGAAGCGGCAACAGAAAACTCGATCCCGCCTCCGGACAAAGCCCCAGGTTCGTGAACGGCATCAGGAACTTCGCGGACTCCCCCGCATATACCAGATCGCAATGCAGAAGCATGGTGGTCCCGATCCCCACCGCCAGCCCGGACACCGCGGCCAGCACCGGCTTCTCGGCCATACTGATCGCACGCATGAACCGGAACACCGGACTGCCTTCGTCCGTCGGCGGCGCCTCGACGAAGTCGGCCAGATCGTTCCCGCTGGTGAAATTCCCTTCCGCCCCGGTGATCAGCATCACCCGGACCTCTCGATTCCCTTCCGCCTGCACGATCGCCTCGGTCATCGCGGCATACATCCTCATCGTCAGCGCGTTCTTCTTCTCCGGTCGGTTCATCTCGATCGTGAGAATGTGATCCTGTATCGTCGTCCGTATCTGATTCCTCTGATCGCCACCCGTCATCGGTCCATCCTCCTGTCCTGGGTCCGCCCAATCATGATCGTCGCGCCCGAACACTCCAAGATACTATGCGAACCTTCCCTCTGCCAACCCCATTCCCGCCCACATCGTCTCTGCGAGAAGTCCGCCCTTGGCGGACGACGAAGCTATCTCAGCTCTTTGCTCTTCCCATACGTTAGCGAAAAGGTAGCCTTGAGCGAAAGCAATGGGTCGGATGATGGCCGGAAAAGGAAACGGCAGACTTCCCGGCCTGCCGTCCAATGCGCGCCCCCCTCTATTTTGCTTACCGCTGCGCCACCTTCTCCTTCGCCGATTCCTCTCTCCCCTTCGGCCCCTTCAACGAGTGCCCCGTCGCCAGTCCGAACACGAACAGGCTCATGGTCACCGCCCCCACCGCGAACACCGTGTCGCCGATCACCCGCAGCCACTTGAACACCGAAACCGTATCCGAGTACAGGAACTCCGCACTCCGCGCATACCAATACCCGTGCTCTACCGAGGCCCAGGTCTGCAGGAACCCGATCGGCAGCAGGCTGATCACCACCATCGCGAACAGGCCGATATTGATCGACCAGAACGAGAACTTGATGATGCCGTCCTTCCATTCCCGTCGCACCCAGAGCACCCGCAGGCAGAACAACATCAGCCCCAGCCCCAGCATGCCATACACGCCGAACAGCGCCGAATGCCCGTGCACCGGCGTCGTATTCAACCCCTGCATGTAGTAAAGCGCGATCGGCGGATTGATCATGAACCCGAACAGCCCGGCCCCCACCATATTCCAGAACGCCACCGCCACGAAGAAATAGATCGGCCACTTGTATTTCTGCATCCACGGCGTCGATCGCGCGATTCGAATATTGTCCCACGCCTCGAACCCGATAATCGTCAGCGGCACCACTTCGAGCGCGGAGAACACCGCCCCGAGCGCCAGCACCCCGGTCGGCGTCCCTGCGAAATACAGGTGATGCAGCGTCCCGATAATCCCCCCCGCCAGAAAGATCATGGTCGAGAACAGCACCGAGCTGTTGGCCGTCCCGATTCGGATCAACTGCAACCGTGCAAACAGGAACGCGATCACCACCGTGGCGAACACCTCAAAGAATCCTTCCACCCAGAGATGCACTACCCACCAGCGCCAGTACTCCGCCATCGTCAGGTGCGTGCTCTTCCCCCACATGAGGCCGGCCGCGTAAAACGCCCCGATCGCCACCGCGGAGATCAGGAACATGGTCAACAGCGTCTTCTGCTCTCCCCCCTGTTTGATCGCAGCCACGATACACCGCCCCACCAGAAAAACCCACAACGCCAGTCCGATTAACAACGCGATTTGCCAGACCCGCCCCAGATCGACATACTCGTACCCCTGATGACCAAAATAGAACCAGGAACTCCCGCCCAGCATGTGATTCACGCTCAGCCATTCCCCTACCATCGAACCGAGCACCACCACCAAAAGCGCGCCAAACAACACATTGACCCCCAGCCGCTGCCCCTTCGGCTCCACGCCGCTCACCGCCGGGCCGATATACAACCCCGCCGCCAGCCACGCCGTGGCGATCCAGAATATCCCGAGCTGGGTGTGCCACGTCCGGCTGATCACATACGGGATCATCTTCGCCAGCGGCACGCCATAAAACCCGTCCCCTTCGACTCCGTAATGCGCCGAGATGATCCCCATGATAATCTGCACCAGGAACAGCCCTGACACCGTCCAGAAGTACTTCACCACCGCCTTCTGCGAAGGGGTCGGCTGAAAGCCCAGCAACGGATCATTCGGTGGCAACTTCTCCGCTACCGGTTCGTGGGGCCGCGATGCATGGTACCACACCAGGAGCCCGATCCCCGCCAGGAGCATGATAATGCTGAATCCGGTCCAAATGATGGCATCACTGGTCGGACGATTTCCTACCAGTTCCTCATGCGGCCAGTTGCTGGTGTAGCTGATCTCCTGCCCCGGACGATTCGTCGAGGTCGCCCATGAGGTCCAGAAGAAAAACGAACACATCTGCCTGAGCTTCTCCGGATCGGTGACTGTCCCGGCCGGAATGGCGTACTGCGCATGCCCCTTGCTGAACAGCTCGCTATAGTATGTTACGTTATCCTCGAACGCCCGCTGCCGCACCGGATCGAGCGTGATACTGCTGGTAGCCGGATCATACGTGTTGGTCCGCATCAGCGTAATCAGTCGCGCCTTGAGTACCGCCTGCTGATCCGGGTTCAACTGATCGTACGGCGTCTGAAAGTCGGCCTGCGACCAGTCCTCCAGCACGAAGACCGCCTCGCGATGCAACCAGTCCGCACTCCAGTCCGGAGCCACGTAAGCCCCATGCCCCCAGATCGATCCTATCTCCATTCCCCCCATGGCTTGCCAGACGTTTTGCCCCGCCGTAATCTCCCCGGCGGCAATCAACACCTGCCCATCCGTCGTCTTCACCGTCTCCGGGATCGGCGGCTTCGCGTGATAGATCCGAAAACCCATGAATCCCAGGACCGCAAATGAGATGATCACCACGCCCCAGAACCCCAGCCACAATCGCTTCATTACTCCGTCTCCTTGTCTTGCCTGTTCGTCATATGCTTCCCGGCCCACGCTACGTGCTACGCATTACCCGACGCCGGCGTGGGCCGCTATCCCACTCTAATGATGATGGTGACAGCACGCCGGCGCCCCGGCCAGCACCTTGTCCACCGCAACCTTCGAAATCCCATACCGCGCCGCCAGCGACTCCGCGATCGCAAGAAACCGCTCGTGCGTCCCGGCTCCCATCTCGTGCTGTTCGACATGATCGAACTCACCCAGCAACGCCGCGCGGTCCTCGTCCGTCATCATTCTCTCCGCCATCGGAAACAGAATCTGATCCTCTTTCTGGATATGCTGACGAAGCAGGCTGGCATAGCCGTGCGCGTGCGAGGCAAATGCGTTCAGGGCGGCGCCATCCCCGGCTGCGGCCTTCGTCAAATGCAGCGCCATCCCCTGCACGTGTGTCCGCCCGACCTTGTGCTCGTGCAGCATCACCCCGATCGGCCCTCCGTCCCGCGCCATCCCCTTGGCCTCCATTGCCGGAAACAGACGCGCCTCTTCTTTGCCGTGATGGCACCCGTCGGCAAACCCCTTGATAAAGGCTATCGCCTGCTCGGCCGGCTCCGCCTCCAGACGCCCCTCTCTCATCGCCCGGTTGGTCATCTCTTCCAGGCAGTCAATCACCAGCTCGATCACCCGGTGCTCACTCGAAAGAATCTCCGTCGGTTTCATATCAAAACCCTTTCTGTATCACAAAGTGGCTATTCACATCTAATCGCATGTTCTACTCCTATTATGTCCCAAAAAAAGAGAGGTCACGCCGGAAGCGACACCTTCTTCTCCGCCAAATCCTCAATACTCGTCCCCTTCAGAAACTCCAGATACTGCTTCCGAATCACCGACCACTCCCGGTGCACCGCGCAAGGGGCATCATCATGACACCGCTTCCGCCCCAGAAAACAGTCTCCCCACCGGCTCACTTTGTCGATCGGCTCCACCACATCGAACAGTGATATCTTCTTGGGAGACCGCGCCAACCGAAACCCGCCCCCGAACCCCTTCTGGGACTCCACCAATCCCTGACCGGCCAGCCCCTTCAGCAATTTCCCCAAATAATTCTGCGGCGCCCCGATCTCCCTGGCAATCGAAGCCGCCCCGGCATACTCCCCCGGCGCCAACCGCGCCAACAGGGCCAATGCCATCGCTGCATGTATACCGGTCTTTGAAATCATGTCATACCTTAATCGCATGTCAATATGCGATTATAGATCGGATTGTCAAGCCGTTTCTTGAGATTTTTTTCGCCTCTCGCCTAGCCTCGCCCAAACGTCCCTGAGTCATTGGTACACAACGAATTCCCCTTGCGAAGATGGAGTTTCGGACGTATATTGTGGCCGGGTGCTCAGGAGAACATACCAACCTCGTCGCCTGCATGGAGGTGTTTACATGAATCGACGCACATGGATCCTTGCGGCTGTGCTGTTTTCGTTTATGGCCGTGCCATCTTCCCAGGCCGCGCAGTTGCGCATTGAACGTCTGACCGGCGTGTACCCATCGACACCAATCGAGGTGCCGGTCTTCGCCGACAGCGTAACCTCCCCCTTGAGCGGTTTCACCCTCACCATTGCCCTTAACGAAGCGAACTACTCGGTGCTCACCGTCAACCCCGGCGCGTTTCCGACCAACTGCGGCTGGGAGTATTTTTCATGGCAGACAATTGACACCACGGTGCCGGATCACCCGATCTCGCATGATCGACCGACAAGTCTGCTGCACATAACAGCTCTGGCGTCGGCCACGGCCGGGTACGTCCCAGCCTGTTTCACCGACACTTCACCCCTGGAACTCGCCCGCATTACCCTCCTGACGGGCAGTTGGAAAATGTGGAACCCCCTGGACTGTGCCACTGAACCGCTCGCCTTCTTTTGGCGTTCCTGCGGCGATAATATCCTGCTTTCCGCCGATGGCGACACCGCCTTCTGCGCGGCATTCCTGAAAACCGACGCGACCGCCGACACCTCCGACTGGCCTTTCCCCGGCTACGGAGTGCCCGGTTCCGCCTGCCTGACCGACTCCGTTCCCGTTTACCTGCCTGCCTTTACGGCCGTCGATGGCGCCCTGGAGTATGCCTGTGATGTCTACGGCATGCGCGGCGACGTAAACCTGAACGGCTTCCCCTATGAGGCCGCCGATGCCGTGGTATTCACCAATTACTTCATCCACGGGCTGGCCGTCTTCACGATCAACGTGAACGGTCAGATTGCCGCCACTGATGTCAACTGCGATGGCGCCATTTTGACTCTACCCGATCTCATCCACCTGCTGCGGGTTATGATTGGTGATATCCCGCCATGCCTGGGCTCCCAATTCAAACCGGCCCCTCAGCAGCAGCACACGGTGCGTTTGACGATTGCCGATAATGGCACACTGGTTCTGACCAGTGATGCCCCGGTCCGGGCGCTGGCCGTCACCTTACTGGGATCCGACCATCCGACTTCACCTCTGACAACAACCACCTTCGGCCGCATCGGTGACACTACCACTTGTCTGCTGGTCAACCCCGATGCCTCCGTCGTGCTCGCCGCCGGCTCGCACACGATTGCTCACCTCGCGGCAAACTCCGCGACGATTCTGTCTGCCGAAGCCGTCGATGAGTCCGGCGCCGCTATGGCTGTTGTGACTGCGCTGGTCGGCCTCCCCTCGCAGTTCACCCTCTCGCAGAACTACCCGAACCCCTTCAACCCGACCACGAGCATCGGCTTTTCGTTGCCAGTCGCTTCGAACTGGACTTTGAAGATAACCAATATCGCCGGACAGGAAATCGCCGTCCGCACCGGCTTCAGCCAGGCCGGCGAAACGAACATCACGCTCGATGCCTCTGCCTGGGCGTCCGGAGTCTATCTCTACACGCTTACTACCGGCGGCTTTACCACTACCAGGAAAATGACTCTATTGAAATAGTCCGTGGGGAATCTCATGAAACGCTCAGTACTTCTGATCACGCTGCTCTCCTTACTCACGCTCTCCTTCTGTTCTGCATACGCCCAGAACGCCATCACCGTCGACGATGTCGTCGGCAAGTACGGCATGAGCCCGATCGACACCGTGAAGACCGGGACCGACATCATGTTCAAACTTCGGTATGTGAACGGTACCGGCGCCAACGTCAACATCTCCAACGGGTATGAGATCTACTCACCCGATGGCGCCACCTGGAGCGGCCCGGTCGCCGGCGACACCCTCACCGGCGCCATCCCGCGTTCGAATTGGGACCTCAACTTCGCCATGAATCTGTTTACCGGCGTTAGCCGTGACACGCTGGGGATTATCGCCGCCAAGATCTCCAGCTCCGGGATGCCAATTGGGTTCAACGGTGTGCCGTACGGCATTAAGATTGGCCAATTCGACGAAAGTGAGAACGACCTCCATATCTGCATCGACTCCGCCTGGTTCCGCCCCGGTGGCACCTGGAAATGGGCCGCCACCGGCGTCAACGCCTTCCCCACCTGGGGCGGGCCGTACTGCTACCTGATTTACCTGAATCCTCCAATGTCTCCGGAAATCACGAACTGCCCGCCGACAGGCATAGAGGGCAGCCACTGCGCGACTTTCACCTATGATTTCAATGCTGTGTTCTTTGAAGGCTCCCCCGCGACCTTTGAACTGGTCTCCGGCCCCGGAACGATCAACGCCACCACCGGCGTCTGGACCTGGAACAGCGCGACAATCGCCGATGTCGGCACTTCGGTCTCGATCGTCGTCCGCCCCTGCGACCCATATGGCTGCGGCCCGGATTGCACGGTTCCCATCAACGTTACCAACGAAGCTCCCGTCATCACCTGCCCCCCCACAGCCCTTATGAAACTGGGGACAACGGCCAGTTTCGCAGTTACGGCAACCGACGCCTGCCACGATCCTCTGACCTATTCGATCTTAGCGGTTACACCGGCTTTCGTCGGGGCGATTTCCATAAACCCGAATAGCGGCGTCATTACGGCAAGCCCTGTCACTCCAAGTAACGAATACGACATAGTTGTGAGCGTTTCCGACGGCAATCTCTCCGCCCAATGCAATTGGCAACTCAAGACTTTTGGTGGCTGCCCTTTCAGCCTGCAGATTTCAAAAGAACACGATGTTATTCAGGGCGGGTACTGGACTGTTCCGGTGAACCTGGTCAGCGCTTGGCCTGGATCAGGATTAGGCGGCTTCAACATCCTCATCGCCTACGATAACTCCGCCCTCTCCTTCCAGAACGCCACTCTCGGCGCCCCGTTCGGCCCCGCCGGCTGCGGCTGGGAGTACTTCACCTATCGCTTCGGCCCCGATGGTAACTGCGGCGGCGGCTGCCCCAGCGGCATGATTCGCATCGTCGGCATGGCTGAAACCAACAACGGCGCCAATCACCCGGACTGCTTCCTTCCGGCCACCCTGCCCGCGACATTGTTCAACCTGAACTTCCTCGTCAGCAACGACCGAACACTGGAATGCCAGTATGTGCCGATCCGCTTCTACTGGCTGGCGTGCGGTGATAACACCCTTTCCAACACCGCCGGCGATGAGCTTTATATCAGTTGCTCCGTGGCCGACTTCGAAAACACCCTGGTGAATATCGGCGACCCGAATGTCGGCTTCCCGACCTACCTCGGCGCCCAGGCCACCTGTGACGTTTCCGGCGGTGAAGGCAAGCCCTCGCCCATTCGCGCCATCGACTTCATCAACGGCGGCATTGATATCGTCTGCGCCGACTCCATCGACCTGCGCGGCGACATCAACCTCAACGGCCTGGCCAATGAAATCGCCGATGCCGTCAACTTCACCAATTACTTCATCAAGGGTCTAGCTGCCTTCACGATCAACCTGAACGGCCAGATCGCCGCCTCCGATGTCAACGCCGATGGTATCGCGCTCTCCGTCGCCGACCTCGTCTACATGATCCGCATTATCGTCGGCGATGCCCAGCCATACGCCAAGATCGCTCCGGTGGCCGCGACCTACACGATTGACAACGGAGTAATCTCAGTCGACGGCACGATGGGGGCCGCGTACCTCCTGCTCGTCGGAGACGCGCAACCCGAACTGCTGGCCAACAACATGCTCATGCAGTCCGAGTTCGACGGCGCCAACACCCGCGTGCTGGTCTATCCGGACTTTGGATCCAACGACATAAAGCTCACTGCGGTCGAGACCTTCTCGGGCACGTTCCTGAATACCAATGGGGCGGAAGTACTCTCTATCGAGCTGGCGACGGCCGATGGCAACATGGTCGTGGCCAGGGAGCTCCCGAGCAACTTCGGTCTAAGCCAGAACTACCCGAACCCGTTCAACCCGACCACCACCATCAGTTTCTTGCTCCCCGTGTCCTCCGATTGGACTCTGACCATTACCAACATCGTCGGTCAGGTGATTGCCACGCAATCCGGGTACAGCGAAGCCGGTGAGACGAAGGTCACGGTTGATGCCTCGAACTGGGCCTCTGGCCTCTACTTCTACTCGCTCAAGACTGGAGACTTCGCGAACACGAAGAAGATGATGCTGGTGCGCTAGTACGTCTGCGAAGCGCCGACAAGACTACGGGCGGGAGCGAGTTGCTCTCGCCCGTTTTTCATTTCACGAAAGCCGCTTGCGCATCGCCAGCCCGTTGCTCCCGTCGGCGTAATACCCCGGCAAATCCCCCGTTATCACATACCCGAACCGTTTATACAGCCCGATCGCCGGCTTGTTGTCCGCCCGCACCTCCAGCGCCACCGTGTGGCACCCCCGCTTACGCGCCAGGTCCTCACACGCTGTCAGGAAAAACGCCCCCAACCCCTTCCCCCGGATGCTCTGGTCGACGGCAATCGAGAATAACCTCCCCACGCCCGATCCCTTCCGCCACAACATGAACGCCGCCCCCGCCACCAGCTCCCCATACTGGAGGATCAGCGGACTGCCATTTGCTTTGGTCAGGAGATAGACGATCTGCGACCGGCTGAACCGGTCCTCCCCGAAACACTCGTTCTCAAGCTGTTCAATACGATCCAGATCGGCCGGCGTCGCCGGCCGTATCGAGGGCTGCGGCTCGCCGCTCATCCCCACTCACCGGCCAGATACCGGACCATCCGGTCGTACACCTGCGGTACGCCGTGATCTTCCTCGCCGGCGTTGATCGTCGGGTTGTCGTTCACCTCGATCACCGCGAACCCGTCCTCGACCTGCTTGATATCCACGCCGTACAAGCCGTTCCCGATCGCCCCCGCCGCCTGCACCGCCACCTCCAGCAGCCCCGGATTCACCTTGGCGACGTCGAATGTCCGTACCCGCCCCCAGATCACCCGCCCCCCTTCGGTGTACGTCAGCACTTTCCACCGCTTCTTCGGAATCAGATACTGGCACACGTAGAGCACTTCCCCCCCCAGCACCCCCACCCGCCAGTCGAACTCCGAACTGATGAACCGCTGCACCACGATCCGGTCCGCCCGCCGAAGGAACTTCTTCCCTACCCGCACGAAATCCTCCGGCGTCGCCACCCGGTCCACGTACATCGAGAAACTCGAATTCGGCGCCTTCAGCACCAGCGGCGTCCCCAGCGTGTCCAGCAGGCGCGACCCGTTCTCCAGCGTCAAATCGCTCTCCGCCAGAAACAGCGTCTCCGGCATCGGCACCCGCGCCGCCTGCAGATGGCGATACATGTTCACCTTGTCGCAGCAGACCACGATCGACTTCGGGTCATCCACCACCCGCAGGCCGTGGCTTTCCGCCAGCCGCGAGGCCACATACGACGAATTCAGCGGATCGGTCAGCGCCCGGATGAACAGCGCGTCGTACGAGGGTATCTTGTACATGTCCGCGCGGAACAGCACGTCCATACGGTGCCCCAGCTTCTGGGCCGCCTGCCCCAGCCGCAGCACCGCCCCCATTTCTTCCGAGCGGGTCATCGTGTACCGCTCGATGAAGACCCCTATGTTCGCCATGTGACCGCTTTCTTGACAAACGCCTGCTCCCGCTCCGAGAGCCGCGCAAACGACAACGGCTGTAAGCCGCTCAGTAAGACCTCTCTATCGTGCGTGATAATCACCCGCACCCGGGCCACCGGAATCCGATACACCCGCCAGACTGCCGCCGCCAGCTCCCGGAACCGCGGCACCGGACTCCAGCCCAGAATCGCCCGGAAATAGTTCACCCGCGCCCGGTGCGGCAGATCCTGACAGCAGATCGCGTACGTGAAATTCCGCGTCAGAGACTTCGCCACCCGCTCCTGCGCCGTCGCCTTGTACACCACGCTGTGCCGCGACATGAACGGATTGATCGTATCCACCAGCACCGGCGGCTCAAAATACCCGTTCGAAATATAGAAATTCGGGATCGGCAGCCCCTGGCTCTTGGCCCGCTCCAAGAACAGCGGCATCACATACGCATCCATGATCTCCTTGCAGGTCGGATGCACTGTGTGCCCGGTCGTCTCCAGATCCTGCGACGCATAGTACCCCACCTTCATGTACCGGTAGTCACCGATCATGTTCACGACGCAGTCCTCGGCGTTGAAATACCCCACCGGTACGCCCCGTAAATCGGGAGGCGCCACCTGAGGCGGGACGATGACGCGGTCCAGCACGGGCTGCAGGCTTCGATCCTGCTCGGCGCGCGCCGGGGGCTTTACGACGGTCGCCTGACGAACACGCGTCGGCAGCTCGACCATCACCGGATATGGTGTGCTACTACTTGGAGGGTGGGTGTCGCCGGAACTATCCGGCATCTCGGGATGAGCCACATTAGGCGGCATGGGATCCTTCCCCGGCACGGCGAGTCCTGGCCGAAGGTATGTAAGGTGAAAATACTCTGGAGGAAAAGATACTGAGGAGCGCCGACACCGCCGCCGGCCGATACGTCTTCCTGAAGACAATACGGTCGGTGCGTGTCATCTGCCTGGGCCCCTCCAAGGGCCCTGCGTCTACCATTACAGAACTTGTCATCGGTCTGCCGAAAAGCGATTCTCGGTCTTTACAGCTCCTCACTTCTCACGCGATTGGCGCTGCCCCTGCGGGCCACCGAATACTTGTACGCAGAAGTCGCGGCAATGTAACAGGCCCACTCCCGCTGTTCAAGAAAAAAATCTCGGCTCGTCGAAAGTTTGCCACATTTCTGTCGGCTGAATCCCCCCGCCCCGACTCTTTCCTCCCCGGCCGGCCGGACATAATGGAGCGTCGCGGCCCACAACCCCCCACCCCTACAGCAGGAGCTGCTTGCGCGCCAGCTCCCGATACAGCTCGCACCGCCCCATCAGCTCCTCATGCGTCCCCTGATCGATAATCCGCCCGCCGTCCAGCGCCACGATCCGGTCCACGTGCTGGACCGTCGACAGCCGGTGCGCGATGATGATCGCCGTCTTGTCCGCCAATATCGTCGCCAGCGACTGCTGGATCAACTGCTCGGCGTTGGAATCCAGCGCCGAGGTCGCCTCGTCCAGGATCAACACCGAGGGGTTCTTCAGGATCGCCCGCGCCAGGCAGAGCCGCTGCCGTTCCCCGCCCGATACCGTCACCCCCCGCTCCCCGACTTCCGTCCGATACCCGTCCGGCAACCCCATGACAAACTCGTGGATATTCGCCCCCTTCGCCGCCGCCACCACCTCCGCCTCGCTTGCCTTCGGGTCACCGTACGCGATATTGTCGAACACGCTCATCCGGAACAGCATCGGATCCTGCTCCACCAGCGCCACATACTTGCGCAACGAGGCGATCGCCATCCCCCGCAAGTCCACGCCATCCAGCATCACCACCCCGCGCTCCGGATCGAAAAACCGCATGATCAGGTTCACCAGCGTCGTCTTCCCCGACCCCGAGGGGCCCACCAGCGCCACCTTCTCGCGCGGACGAACGCTCAGATCGACATGCTCCAGCCGAAACGACGAACCGTAGCCGAAACTCACCCCCCGCAGCACCACCTCCCCACGCGAGCTGGCCGGCACCATCGGCGCCTTCGCCTCCACGATATCCGGCTCCAGATTCAGATACTCGAACACCCGATCCACCGAGGCCATCGCCGTCTGCACGCTCAGGTAGGTCCCCGCGATCCCCTGCACCGGCGCATACAGGTATGACAACAGGATGTAGAACGCGATCAGTTCGCCCAGCTTCATCCCCCCGGTCGACACCAGGAACACCCCCCAGGCCAGCACCACGATCGGCCCCACCATACTGACAAACTGCACCAGATTCGAGGCCAACGAGGAAATCACGCTCGAGCGGATCACCAGCCCCCGCGTCCGATGTATTACCTCATCCACCCGCGCCTGCTCCCGCGCCTCCTGCCCGAACGACCGGATCGTCTTCGTCCCCAAAAGCGTCTCCTGCAGCCGCGCCGACAACTCCGCGATCGTCCGCTGGTATGCCTGCATCACCCGGTTCAGATGCTTCCCGAACTGCCCCGTCGCCAGCACCGTCACCGGCAGCGGAATCACCGCAATCAGGGTGAGTTGCCAATTGGTGTGCAGAAGATACGCCAGCGCCGCCGCCAGCATGAACACGTTGGTCAGGAACATCAGAAACGTCGTGACCACCATCTCCTGAATCCGCCCCACGTCCGACAACAGCCGCGACATGATCTCCCCGACCTGGTGATCGGCGTAGAACTTCAGCGACATCCTCTGCAGATGCCCGAAGAGCCTGGAACGGATGCTATTAATAATGTCCGCCCCCACCCGCCCGGCCAGGTAATCACGCGCCAGACCGAACAGCACGTGCGCCAGGTAGATGCCGATCAGCACCGCTCCGAACCAGAGCACCGGTGTCAGGTCCACCTCCCCCCGCTGCGCCGACAGCGTCGGAATGAGCGTGTCGATCATGTACTGGATGGCGATCGGAAGCGCCAGCCCCAGACACGCCAGCGCCAGCATCACCGCCAGCAGCAGGAGCTGCCACGGCCAGTGCGGCTTAACGAACGGCCAGAGTTGCCTTATGTTGCGCCCAACGGGGATCATCCTGCCACTCCGGGTTGTACTTCCACGCATTAAAGGCAAACGCCCGCGGCGCCAGACAGTCGCGAAACCGTCCGTCCCGCGCCTTCACCAGTCGCTGCCATTCGTCCACTCGGTCACCGTCCAGGTCGCGCGAGGGAATCGACCGAAAGGAGGCCTCCATCTGGTCCGCCTCTTCGCGCCACCAATCCCCGCCTTCGAACCGACTCCCGAACGTCGTCTCGTAGAATGCCCGGTTCCGGTCGATCTCGCAACCCGGAAAATCCATGAATCCGTAATGCGCCCAGAGCAGGTAGGAACCCTGTTCCGCCAACATCTCGTCGACAAACGCAAACGTCTCGGCCAGCGTCTCGCGCGTCTCCCCGGGATGATTGTGAATCATATTCGCCCGGTGCAAGATGCCGTGCTCGTTCAGCCGACGGCTCACCCGCCGAAACTGATCCAGATACCGTTCCGGCTGCTTCGTCTTCCGCATCAGGCGCAGGATACCCGGCGCGGCGCTCTCCAGCCCGAACTGTATCTCCAGCTTCGGCAATCGCGCCAACATCTCCATGTCCTCATCGTCCAGATACTCCGCCCTCGTCTCCAGCGCCACCCAGTATCGGGGTGAGGAATCCACCAGCCGCCTCAGAAACTCCTTCCGCCAGCTCGGCCGCATTCCGAAGCAGGCGTCGGAAATCGCGACCGCCGCCGGGGCCTGCCGTTGGACACTGACGGCAACCTCTTCCATGGCGCGTTCCGGCGTGTACGCCCGCCACCTCCCCGTCTTCAGCGACTCCATACAAAAGGAGCAATCGAAGGGACACCCGCGCGACAGAAACAGATACACATTCGTCACCCCCCGCTGATGATATTGCGTCAATGAATCGGCCACCACATCCCAGTCGTGACCGACAAACTCCTCCGGCGCCAGCGACTCCCCCTTCACCATCACGGTCTCCGGCGGCCTCCCGGCGTTCCGATACCGCTCCGCGATCTCCCGCAGCGCCAACTCCCCTTCCCCCACCACCACGTAATCGAACAGATGGTCTGCCGTCTGAAAGTCGCCCGGCCGGGCCGAAGGATGATACCCGCCAACAACGATCAGCCTGTCCGGATGCAACTCTCGAAACACCCGCGCACAGGCCAGCGCCGCCGTGAACGAAAGGCTCGTCCAACAGGAGATCGCCAGAATATCATACGGGCAGTGCTCGAAGTACTCGCGAATACGGCGCTCGTACCGACGAATCTGAAGCGGCGAGCAGGGTCGCCCGATGCTCGCCTCGAAGTCCTCATAACGAACGGGATAAAATGGTTTGAGATACGCCGCCAGTAACTGCAGCGGCGTCTTGATCTCCACCTGCGGCCCCTCCACCGGCACGTAGAAACAGGATGGATGCAGCAGAAGAATCGAGGGACCCGTGACCGCCATTTCGATGGTCACTCCACCGCAGTCGGCCGGTCACCTGTGCCGGTGACCGGACCGAGGTGCTTCACTGCCTTCACACAGCCCGCTTGCCGGGTCGCTCATCCGGGAAGTACGTTTCCAGCAGCATCGTCACTTCCTCGGGCTCAGGTCCGGATATCCCCTGCGCCTGCTCTATCTGATAAATGCAGTACGGATTGTTGGCCCGACATCCGGTCGCCGACACCGAGGTCGTCGCACACCCGCCCCGGCATAACGGCAGATAGCGGCAGTCGCGACACGGTCCCTCCGCCGTCTCCCGCGTGAACTTCCGGTTGTAGGCGAAACCGTTCGGGTTGTTCCAGATCTCCGTGAACGACGACTTCCTGATATTCCCCTCCACGAACTCCTCCGGCATGGACAAACACCCCTTCACGTCCCCATTCGACTCGATTCCGGCAATCCGCGTCCCGGCATAACAGCCGAAATACGGCGAGTCATCCATCAGCGCGTTCCCCTTACAGCCGTAGTAGCCGATATTCTCGCCGACATCAATGGATATATCCCCGGCCTTCTGCAACTCAAGGCACTTGTCGATCAGCTTCGGGAAATTGTCCAGTGTCATGACCAGATCTTTGTGACTCTTCATCCGGCCCGTGGAGGTGGTCATTTGAATCCGCCAAACCCGGCACTTCAGATCTACGAGAAGCTCGTGCAGCGCGTCCAGTTCCTCCAGATTGATGTTGGACACCTGCGTCAGCGCACAGAAACGCGCCCCCGATTCCTGCATGTACCGCATGGCGTTGGTCGCCCGCTCGAAACTGTCGTCCCGCTGCCGGATGTAGTTGTGAATCTTCTCCGTGCCGTCCAGACTCACCCCCACGTGATCGAATTTCAGCGCCGCCAGATCGCGCGCCACCTCGGGCGTCAGCGCATAGCCGTTTGTCACCATGTACAGCTTGATGCCGTGATGCTTCACCCGTTCGGCCAGTTGCCGCCAGTCCTCGCGCAGCAACGGCTCCCCGCCGGACAGCGTAATCGACCGACACCCCAGACCCGCCAGCTCGTCGATCAGCGCCAGGGCTTCGGAGGAAGACAGTTCGTCCGGACGGCGCTTCCCGGCCGAGGTTCCGCAATGGATGCAACGCATGTTGCAGGCGAACGTGATCTCCCAGACCACGGTGTCAGGGTAAAAGTGAAACTCGCTCATACGGACTCCTTCGTCGGTGAGGACGCCGATGTTGCCTGCTCCGCCATCTGCTGCTGACGCGACCGGGCAATCAACTCGAGCATCGGTCCAAGGTTAAACTTCCAGGCGTCGCAGTAATCCTCCGCCGCCAGCGTCCGGTCGCTCCGCCGGCTCGGACAGGCGCCCATACAGATGGGAAGAATACTGCAATCGCGACAGGTTGAATCTTCAAACGGATCGAAATTGTATATGCGGATGAACTCCGGATGTTGGTAGTCGATATCCCGGGTGATGTTCCCCATCGACTTCGTCTTATCCCCCACATAGTTGAAACAGCGATAGATCTCCCCCTCCGGATCGATGAGGAACCCGTTGACCAGTTGCCCAAAACAGAAATTCAGAATCGGACCCGGCAGCTTTTCCATCCGAAAACCCTCGGTGAGCAACTCCAGCATGAGAGTAACTTCCGTCGCCGAAAACGACCGCGCCTCGAAACAGTTCTCCGAGATACTGGCGCACGCCGTCGTTGCCGGCTCGATCATACCGAAATAGATACTCGCCTTGTCCCGCAGCCCGGCTGCGGTCAGCTCCTTCGCCAGCTCCCGCGCCAGATCGCGCGAGGCGTCCCGATCCACGTTGACGCGTATCGACACTTGCATCTTCTCCGCGGCATACCTCAGATTCTCCACGATGACCGCAAAGCTCTCTTTGCCGTTCTTGAGCGGACGCTTCCGATTGTGAATCGCCGACGGCCCGTCCAGCGTCACCTGCACGCCGGTCACCCGCAACGCCGCCAGTCGATCCACCGTCTCCCGGTTGAGCAGGTACCCGTTCGATATCATGGACGCGCTGTACGTGAACTTCCGTTCCCGCGCCAAATCCAGCACCGACTCCGAGATATCCTCGATAATCTCCATCGCCAGCAACGGCTCGCCGCCGTACCACGTCACCTGCAAATCCTTCAGGCTCGCACTGCGACGTTCGATAAACGCCAGCAGCGATTCCACCACCCGGGGCGACATCCGACCCGCCTTCGTTCCCTCAAAACAGTACTTACAGGCCATGTTGCAGGCCAGGGTCGGCGCAATGATCAGCCCCAGCGACGACTGATCCTGCCGCGCCTGGCGATACCGAAACTTCAGCCCCTCACGCTGGTCCGTCGCTTCATCATACACGAACCGTCCGTGCCGCAACTGGTTCAACAGCTCCGTCTCAGGGGCGGTGTACTCCCCGCCATTGGTCCCGAGCTTTTCAGCCAGCCGCTGGTACGTCGCATAGTGCTCCGCCGTCATCAACCCCACCGCACCCGTCAGGGCGTTGTAGGCCAAATAGTATCCGTCCCGGTACGGAAAGAAGTGGTTGTACGTCGACACTCGTGGCATCAGACACCTCAGCTTCACTCATGGCGGCGGGGGGCTCGGCCCCCCGCCTCCTCATACACTTACTCCGTGTCCGGCGGAACACCGTACATCGGCTTGATTCTGCAGAACGTCGTGCAGAACAGCGTGCAAGGCGGCTTCGCAGCCAGATCGGGGTCAATTAAGTAGATCATTATACCTCCTTAGATTCGGGTTTCTGATCTCAGCCTGCATCAAATCGGTACGCCGTACATCGGAAAATGTACGCCCTTGCAGAACTTCGTGCAGGCCTCCAAATTAACCTTCAGCGGGTCGATCAAATAGATCACAGGTGTCACCTCCTCGGCAGTTACAGGGTTTCGGATAAGTGGGGTTATCAGTACCAATTCCTGGTACGTGAATTACGCACGACTAAGCTCTCTCTCTCTCTGAGTGGTACGGCAAATGAACGGGTTCGGCACCTTGGTCAGAACGATCGCTGCGGGATACCCACAACTGTCGCGTGCGCCAGCATTCGCCTGCACCAATAAACCCGGGTCATCGAGTCACTCTCTGTTGACTGACAGACTCTGCACGACTCGATTTTGAAATAACCCTTGATACAAGGTAGTCTTCGTGGACTATTGTGTCAAGGACAAACTGGACGATCATCACACGCCCGCCGCGTGAATCTTGCACGATGTAGTATTGTTTTTGGGATTAGGATACGTGACGAAGTCCCGGAATGGGACTCCCTATGGGCAAGCGACTTCGGAACTCCGCAGATGGCGAATCGTCCGATCGATCTCCTGCGATAACAGCGGCGTACGCACGATCGCACAGCATGGCAACAGCATCCGCCCCCCGAGAAAATACCGCTGCGGATTCTCCGCCGCCACGATCACGGGCACCGGATCCGGCAATCCCGCAAGCTGCGCCAGCAACTCCTCGCCGTGCTGCTCTACCTCGCGGTGACTGACCAACGCCAGATCATACTGCCCCGGATATCGCCGCGCCAGGTCCAGCACCTCACCGGCCTGCCCGCACACGGTCACCGCGCAACCGATTCGCCGCAATGTCCAGGCCGCTGCCTCCGCCTCGGCCCGCGACCCATCCAGCAGGAGGACGCGCGCCGTCCCACCCTCCGCCGGCTCCGCTCGCCCGGCGTTACCAGCCCCCGCCACCGGAAGATACAAATGCATCGTGGTGCCATGCCCCGGTCGGCTGTCGGCACAGAGATGCCCGCCGTGCTGCGTCACAACACCGTGGCACCCCGCCAGCCCCAGCCCCGATCCTTC
>AMWB02164410.1_pt1 | contig 48610 bp, 51 predicted proteins | sample 200311 | NCBI WGS metagenome assembly AMWB02 (sample SAMN02737377, study PRJNA173069) | bioreactor metagenome | biome: anode biofilm in microbial fuel cells | place: USA: California | collected 2010-12-16
TCGTCTGCCGCGTAGCGGCTTCGTCCAACAAGCTGTTAAACACCCCCGGCAAAAGCAGCTTCCTCGCCATTCCTTGAATATATGCCCGGGCCACCAACCCTCCCATGGAATGGGCAATAACGTTTACATGGGCAGCACCGGTATCTGCCTTTATCTTCTTCACAGCATCAGCAAGAGTAGCCGCCGTCAGAGTTATATCAATCGAGGTGTCGTAGTTTAACGTATATACGTTAGGTCCGTTATCCAAGTCGTACAAACCACGGACTGCGCTACCAAAAGTGCTGTATGAATCCCCCACAAAGGCATTCTTATTTAAACCCAATAAACCGACCCCGAGATTTATGCCATGAACAAAAAGGACTGGGGCATAATGCGAACTCCTTTTATCGCCATGCCTAAACAAGGTGTTAGCTATGAGGCAGAAATGTGAGAAATGATTGGTTTGCCCAATGACAACATTATGTTCGGTATCAACCACAGCCCCTTCTAGCGCCAGCCAAAGGCCAGAGGCGGCATCAAAAGTATAGAGGCGGAGTGATGATTCATCGACAATGTTGTTCTGGGCAAGCTGTGCCTCGTCATATGACACCTTGATTGTTACCGGCTGGGAAAATTGTCCACTTGGCCGCAGGTCGAACGTTGGTCCGAAAGTCGGTGAAGAAGGGGGTGATGGTGGAGGGGAAGTGGTGTCAATGGTAACCGTGCTGGGTGCTGTCAGAGCCCCGGCTGGAAATTCGACTGTAATTCCCATCGCGGGATTGGCCGGGTCGATAGTTGTAACACTGCCACCTGACACACCAACGTCTTCCGCGGCATCAGGAAGTTCGGCCAACACTTTCGTCGTATAGGTAAACCTTGCAGCGACAGGATTACTAAATGATAACCTTTTTGCTGCTATCGTGGCGCCAGAGAGAAGTTGCCCCGTAGCTGTTGTGAATAAAAGGAAAGGCTTGCCGTCATCCGTCACGCCGTCGGCATTGGCGACGGTGACGGTGGTGGTGCTGATGGAGTCGATCACCACCTTGACCGGGGTGAGCAGCACCTCAGTGGAGATGTTGGTGACCGAGACATCGAGGTAGCTCTGCTTGGTCAGCCGGTCATACATCAGCAGGCCCTTGTTCAAGCGCACCATGGCGGTGACATCCGTTTCCGCCCAGGCGGCGGAAGACAATACCAGGAACCAGACAAAAACCATGGCGCGAGCCAGCCAGTGCGGGCTTTTTTCTCTCTTCATTTTCCTCTCTCCCTTTTTTTGATGAATGGCAAAAAGTCTTTTTTAACCACGGAGCGCACTGAGGACACAGAGAAAACATTTTGAATTACAAGCAGTTATCTCCGTGGTCTCCGTGGTTCATTTTTAGTTTTTACGAGACCATCTTTTTTTGATGAATGGCAAAAAGTCTTTTTAACCACGGAGCACACAGAGGACACGGAGAAAACATTTTGAATTACAAGCAGTTATCTCCGTGAGCTCCGTGGTCTCCGTGGTTCATTGATGGTTATTGGTCAACATGCCGACGACGGCGCGCCGCGCCGTACAACCCGGCAAGGCCCGTGCCCATGAGCAGCATGGTGGCCGGTTCCGGCACCGGCGTGTTGTTGCCGGCAGCGGAGACGATATCGATATTAAAGACCCGGGCCGTGCTGCCGGCGTCCCAATCACCGCCCCAGATCAGCCCCCAGTCGAGGGAAATAGTATCGCCCTGATAGGAAGTCAAGTCAAAGCTGACCTGGCCCGCGCCGCTGGCGTCGGCATACCACGCCACATCGTTGCCGTAATTGATGGTGAATTGCAGATAGTCGCCGTAGTCGTCATCACTCATCGTGAATTCATAATCAAAAGAGAGGGTGATGGCGTCCGCCGCGACGGCAAAGGCATCGTTGTAGAAATAAAGGGCGGCGTCCGCCATGCTCTCGGTGAAACTCACCACTCCGCCGCTTTCCATGACGCTGCCCGGCTCATTTTCCATGACGCTGAAACCGCTCAAATCCATGGGCACGGCCTGGGCCGCGCCGCTGAGCAACACAAATGACAATCCGCCGACAAAACTTGCGATACGCTTTTTCATTTTTTTCCCTCAATGCGCCTTATGCGCAAATCCGTGTGCCTGCCAAACTCCAGCGCCATGGCATGGAGAACCAAAGTACCTGTTATTCCGGGCAGGGGCAGTCTTTCCCCCATTGCCGAACACAAACTCCCAAAGCAATTTGCAAATTCCATGCCTGGCAAGAAGAGAGGAGAGGAGAGGAGAGGATTCAACATATTGAAATTACTATATTTTTTAAATGAAGCCTTCTGGGGCAACGGCGCGGCGCAACCGCGCCAAGCACCATTATTCCTGAAAAACGGAAAAAGCCAAGAAAGCACGTAAACCAAACCGCGCGCGCCTGGCAAGGATCTGAGGGAGAAAACGGAGTGGGAAAACGGGCGAAAAATCCGTTTTTCCGTTAAAGTGGAAATATCGGCAAGGCAACGAAGGCCTCGGACAGGGGCATTATTTTTTTTGCGGGTATCAAGATGGCCTCGCAAAAACTGAAAATCAACCACGGAGCACGCGGAGATAACTGACTGTAATTCAAAACGTTTTCTCTGTGCCCTCTGCGCTCTCCGTGGTAAAGATAGACTTTTTCCGATTTCATCAATCAACCGCCGCTGATCAGGTTACCGAGAAAAATTTCCAGCAAACTCCGCGCTTTTTCAAAAAGAAAAGCGACAAGAGCCTGCAAAGGGACAATGATCTTCCCCCATATCCCCTGCCGCGGTTCATCAGCGGCAGCTTCACCCCGCAGGGCCCGCTCCAGCCGATCCGCCCTGACTCCCGGCGCCGGATGGCTGGCCAGGAAGGAATGGGTATCCCCCAGGGTGGCAAGCTTACGCAGGGCCGACACCGCGGCTGCGGGCCGGTAACCGTTTTTTTCCAGAAAGGCCAGTCCGTAATCGTCCGCCTCCCTCTCCTCCTGCTGGGAGAACTGGGCGCCGGTGAGTTTCTCGGTAAACCAGCCGATCTCCGACCGGGCAAGAACGCCGGCCACGTTGTTCTGGGAGGCGATTCCCTTGCGCACGGCACTGCCGGCATAGGCCAGCTGCAATTTTTTGCGGATATGCTCTTTCACCACATGGCCCATTTCGTGGCCCACGACAAAACGCAGCTCATCATCGTCCATCATATCCATCAGACCGCTGTAAATGCGGATGGTGCCGTCCGCCATGGCAAAGGCATTGACCTCCGGGGCGAGATAAACCTTGTATTCGAATCGGAAATCCCCCTCCCGGCCATGGGCGCCGACCAGCCGCTGCAATCGCTCGCCATAACTGTTGCCGGCAGGGGCGATACTGTTTCCGGCATCGCTGACAAGGGCGGCTTCCCGTGCCAGGCTCCGCACCGCTTCATCCGACAGGGTAACGGCCTTTACCGCATCAAGACCGGCTTCCGCGGCAAGCCGGACATCCGTTTCCTCGCACCCTGTCAGCAGATGACAACAGACGAGAAAGGCCACCAAGATACCCGGTAATTTCAGAGAAAAATCGACTGACATGTTTATTTTCCAAGCTCCTCTCTTTGGTGAACTCGTAAAAAGTCTGTTTTCACCACTGAGCACACAGAGATCACAGACAAAATATTTTTAATTACAATTAGTTATCTCTGTGGCCCCTGTGCTCTCCGTGGTTAATTTTCAGTTTTTACGAAATCATCCTCTTTTAGTGTCTTGCATTTCCCGCCAAATCCTTCCGGGAATTGCCGCGCGCTTCACCCCGCCCAATCGCTGACGAGGTAACTCGTTTATTATAATCAGACAAAAAGCAAAAGCCGCATTTTTATTCCGCAACTCCCGCAACCCGGCAAAAAAACAGGACAATCCGGACTATTTTTATATTTTTTCTCATTGTTCTGTTTCTTTTCTTCCTCTCTGCTACTATCATATTATGAATTGTTATATTGCAAGAACGGCTTTCCAACCGCACGTTATTCGCCAAAACACGCCGAGGGGGTGACCATGATAAAAAAACTGTTAGCTCCGCTTCTTTCATTCCTGCTGCTTTTCGCCCTTGCTTCCTGCATAACCTCCCAGCAGCTCCGGGATCGACGCATCGCCGCCAATCCCGAAACATTCAATTCCTTCAGCCCGGAGATCCGGGAAAAGGTGCGGGTCGGCCAGATAGAGATGGGCTTTACCGAGGAAATGGTTCGATTGGCCTGGGGAAATCCGCACCAGGTTTATGCCCGCACCACGGAAAAAGGCAATGCCGTTGTTTGGACTTACAGCAGAACAAGAACCATGACGCAGACCGACCGGATGACCGTTCCGGTGCGGGTATACGATCGAGCAGGCAGGAGCAGCATCCAGTATCAGAATGTCTGGATCAACAGGGATACCCAGCAGGATTATACCGTGGCCCGGGTGGAATTTATCGGGGGAATGGTTTCCGCCATAGAGCGCCTGGATCTGTAATAATTTACAAAAATGACAACCAACAATAAGGTAGGATCATGCTGCTTGTCCTTTCTCCATCCAAAACCCAGGATTTCAACTGCAGAAGCTATAGCCGTTACACCATGCCGGTGCTGCTGCGGGAAAGTGAACTGCTCATCGACATCCTGAAACAACAAAGCGCGGAACAGATCGGCGAATTGATGGGCATCAGTGACAATCTGGCCCAGCTTAACCGGCAGCGTTTTCGTAAATTCCACCCCCCCTTTAATCTTCAGAATGCCGGACAGGCCCTGCTTGTCTTCAAAGGCGACGTCTATGGCGGCATTGCTTCGGACAACTATGAAGAGGAAGATTTCGATTTCGCCCAGCAGCATCTGCGGATTCTCTCCGGTTTGTACGGCGTGCTGAAACCCCTTGATCTCATTCAGCCCTATCGCCTGGAGATGGGAACAAAACTGGCCACGGAACGGGGCAAGGACCTCTACGCCTTCTGGGGCGGAAAAATCACCGACGTCATCAATGCCGATCTGCCGGGAGAAGAATCCGCCGTCCTGGTGAATCTCGCCTCCTCTGAATACTTCAAGGCAATTCAAACGAAAGCGATCAAAGGACAGGTGCTGACCGTCTCCTTCAAGGAAAAGAAAAATAACGAATATAAGACCATCGGCCTCTTTGCCAAGAGGGCGCGGGGACTCATGGCGGATTTTGTCATTCAAAACCGCCTGACCCGCATCGATGATCTGAAGACCTTTGACCGCGACGGCTATCGGTATCGGCAAAGCCTTTCCAGTGACACGGAATTCGTCTTCAGCCGGGAGTAGCGCATGCACATCCATAATTTACAAGAATGGCGGCACGGCCATGATTTTGCCGTTATTCATGAACATGGCGAAAAACGCACCATCCAGGTGCTGCTGCTCACCACCGTCACCATGGTGGCCGAGATCGTGGCGGGCGCCGCCTTCGGCTCCATGGCCCTGCTTGCCGACGGCTGGCACATGGGCACCCATGCCGCCGCCTTTTTGATCACCATCTTTGCATACCGCTACGCAAAAAAACACGCAAGCAGCCCTGATTTCGCCTTCGGCACCGGCAAGGTCAGTGTGCTCGGCGGCTTTGCCAGTGCCGTGGCCCTGGCGGTGGTGGCGCTCGTCATGCTGGCCGAATCGGTGCGCAGATTCTGGAACCCGGAAGCCATCTCGTTCAATGAGGCCATTGCCGTGGCCGTGCTCGGTCTCGTCGTCAACCTGGTAAGCGCCCTGTTGCTGCAAGATCGTCACAGCCACGACGATCATCACGACGAACACGACCGGCACCATCATCACGACCACAATTTGAAAGCCGCCTATCTGCATGTGCTGGCCGACGCGCTGACATCGGTGCTTGCCATCGCAGCGCTTATTGCCGGAAAATTTCTGGGGTGGGGCTGGATGGATCCGATGATGGGCGTGGTCGGCGCCACGGTCATCACCCGCTGGTCATACTGCCTGATCCGGGAAACAGGCCCCATCCTGCTGGACGGCAGCATCAGCGGCGCATACCGGGAGGCCATCCGAAGAAAAATAGAAGAGGACCGGGACAACCGCGTTTCGGACATGCATGTCTGGAAGGTGGGACCGGCCCATTACGCGGGGATCATTTCCATCGTCACCCATTCTCCCCGCAACCCGGACTATTACAAAAAACTGCTGGCCGGCTTCGACAAAATCTCCCATCTCACCATGGAAATAAACAAATGCTCCGGTGAATCGTGCATGATCCCGACGGAGGACGGATGATGCTGAAGAGATTTTTTCGCAAAACAGCTCCGGTTTATCAAATCATCTCCCCTTTTCAGGCCCTGGTCAAAAAACTTGCCACCAGCGGTTTCATCCTGTTCTACACCACGGCTGCCGCCATGCTCTGGGCCAATTTCCATCATGACAGCTATCAGCATCTATGGCACCTGCCGCTTGCCGTTTCCCTGGGCGACGTAAGTTTTTCCAAATCCATCCTGCACTGGATCGACGAAGCGCTGATGACCCTCTTCTTTTTTGTCGTCGGCCTTGAAATCAAACGGGAAATCCTGATCGGCGAGCTGTCCTCCATGCGCAGGGCACTGTTGCCGGTGGCCGGAGCGGTGGGCGGCATGCTGGCGCCGGCCCTGATCTATGCCATCATCACTTACAACACCGATGCGGCCCACGGCTGGGGCATCCCCATGGCCACCGACATCGCCTTTGCCCTGGCGGTACTTTCACTTCTCTCCAAACGGATCCCCTACGGGCTCAAGATCTTTCTCTCGGCCCTGGCCATTGCCGACGATATCGGCGCAGTGCTGGTCATTGCCCTGTTCTATACCGCAACCATCCACTGGGCCTATCTCGGCTTCGCCGCCTTGTTGCTCGTCTGCCTGTTTGTCGCCAACCTGCTGTGGATCCGACACACCCTGGTTTATGCCCTGCTGGGTCTCGGCATCTGGTGGGCCTTTCTGGGAGCGGGTATCCATGCCACCGCGGCCGGGGTCCTGGTCGCCCTTTTCATTCCGGCCCGGGGCAAATACGACACCAACACCTTTGTCAACGAGGTGCGCTCATTTCTCGTCCGTTTTGACTGCCGGAACGGTGACTGCGGCCACACCATCCTGTTGAACCAGAATCACCTCAACGCGGTGCAGGCCATCGAACTTGCCTGCCACCAGACGGAAACACCGCTGCAACGGCTGGAACACGGCCTGGGCGCCTGGATCTCCTACCTGGTCGTGCCGCTGTTCGCCCTGGCCAATGCCGGGGTCGCGGTCAGGACGGAAGGGCTCACCGACACCATACGGCATCCTGCCACCATGGGTGTCATCCTGGCGCTCGTCATCGGCAAACCGGTGGGCATCACCCTCTTTTCCCTGCTCGCCTCCAAAGCACTCAAGGCCCCCCTCAGCGGCGGCATGAACTGGCTGCACGTCATCGGCGCCGGCATGCTGGGAGGCATCGGCTTTACCATGAGCATCTTCATCTCCGGTCTGTCATTTCAGTCAACGGAACTGATCGATATGACCAAGATCGGCATTATCATCGGCTCGCTGCTTTCGGCGGCCCTCGGCGTCGGCGTCCTGCTCACCGCCGATTTTCTCCACCTCGGTCAGTCGAAAACCGGAACGGATGGGAAAAGCGACGTGTCGGTGTGAGGGATGAAACGGGAACCGGAAAAACGGATCATGAACTCCTGGTTGACATTGAGTTCGAGATAGGTGATTTTCCCCATCACCATCCGGCAGCGCTCGCGATTTTCCCGGTCACGCAGGACAAGCTCCGCCCCGGCCAGCGAACTGTTACCGATGGGCTCATAGGTTGAAAGGGGCAGATCCGGCAGCATGCCCAGGGTGATGGCCCGGCGCGGATCAATATGCCTGCCGAAGGCGCCGGCCACAAAAATGCGGTGCAGATCGGCAAAATCAAGACCAACCTGGTTGATCAGGGTGGTGAGGATCGAATACATCGCCGCCTTGGACCGCATCATGGCGTCAAGATCCACCTGGCCGATCACCACCGGCTCATGAGTGGCCGACTCATCGGCCCGGGCAACGACAAAGGCGAGTCCTTCTCCGGTGTCGATCATCCGCTCAGGGCAGCGCTCACCGCGAAACTTGCCGCGGATATCGATAATCCGCGCCAGATAAAAAGAGGCCACCAGATCAATAATACCTGAACCGCAGATACCGCGTGGCCTGCCGCCGTCAATGGTGCGGTAACGGAGTTCAAGCGTTTCCGGATCGATTGTCACATGTTCGATGGCACCGGGTCCGGCCCGCATGCCCATCCGGGCCACCCCCCCCTCAAGGGCAGGACCTGCCGCCCCGGCGCAGGCAATGAGCCATTCTCTGTTGCCGATCACCACCTCGGCATTGGTGCCGACATCAATCAGCATCGAGGTTTCCTCCTGACGATCCAAACCGCTTGCCAATATCCCGGAAATGAGATCGCCGCCGAAGTAGCTGCCGATACTGGGCATAATCCAAACCGAAGCAGCGGGATGAACGGCAAGGCCGATCTCCCCTGCCGGCACGGGATCGACGCTGTTGACCAGCGGAATATACGGTTCCCGGATGAGATGATAGGGATTGAGCCGCAGGAACAGATGCACCATGGTGGTGTTGCCGCTCACCGACAGCGCCCGGATTTCCCCGCATGCCACCCCGGCCCGTGCGGCGAGCTCGCCGGCCAAATCGTTGATGGTGCCGATAATTGATTCATGCAGCTTTTGCAGGCCGTTGTTGTGGCCCGCAAAATGGATGCGACTGAGGATATCGGCGCCGAATTCGATCTGGCTGTTTTCCCGGTTGCCGCTGGCCAGCACCTTGCCGTCGACCAGATTGAGCAGGCTCGCCTCAAGATGCGTGGTGCCCAGGTCAAGCGCCATGGCCGCCAGCACCGAAGGCTGTTGGGGCAAAAAATCAACCAGCATGGGACCGTCAGGCAGATCGCAGATCAGCGCCGCACCCTTAAAACCGCTCCCGCGAAATGCGGCGGCAACCTCACCCAGACGGGCAAAGGGCAGCCGGGGAGAAAGTCCGGCTGTCGCCCGCAAGGCTTTCATCAGCCGATCGATGTCGCCGGTATTGTCCTGCAGGCTGGGGAAAGGAGCTTCAATGCGTATGGAGTAAACAAATGGCTGCATGTCGGGTTTGCAAAAAAATTATGTTGGGATGGAACCAAATATGATAAATTGATTTGTTTTTAACATCGCAAGGAATCACACTCAATATAATTATGACAAAAATCCTGGCCATTATGACCGGCGGCGTCCTCGGAGTCGTTTCCCGTTCCCTGCACTTCATCTTTGCGCAGCGACACTGCTTGCCGATCTTCCCCTGTGACACACCGGCAAGCAACCTGACGGGCTGCCTGCTGATCGGCAACTTTGGCGGCATCGCCCGCGCTTTTCCGGGCCTTATGCCGGACCGCAAATAGGAAGGGAAAAGTGCCGCTGCTGCTTTACTCATATCTCCTCACCGAGGCCCTTGCCCCTTTTTTTGCAAGCCTCCTTATTCTGACGGCAATCCTTTTTCTCGGACGTCTGATTCCCCTTTTTGATTTCATCATCAATTTCGGTATCGGCCCGGCCGATTTTATCCGCTTTTGCGCCTTCATGGTGCCGAACATCTTTCTCTTTGCCATCCCCATGGCCAGCATGCTGGGGGTCATTCTCTGTTTCACCCGAATGGGCAACGACAATGAGCTGATCGCGCTCAAGTCAACCGGCATCGGCCTTTACCGCATGCTGCCGGCAATCGTCGTCTTTGCCCTCTGCACCTCGCTGCTGACCGGCTACTTTTCCACCACCCTGATACCGGCCGGTTCCCTGGCCATGAAAAAACTCTTTTTCCAGCTGGCCAAGGAAAAAATCGACAAGGGACTGCGGCAAAAGCATTTCAGCGAAGGACTGCCGGGCATCGTCATTTATATCGACAATGAAGACGAAAAAAACGGCACATGGCGGGGAGTCTACGTCTCGGATACCAGGGACAACGAAAATCCGGTAACCATCATCGCGGAATCAGGATTTCTCACGGCCGATATGGGCCGGATGCTGATCAGCCTGCAGTTGGAGCACGGCTCCATGCATGCCGCCAAAGAGTCAACCAGCGACACCGTTTCCTTTGAAAGCTATGCCCTGCATATTCCCTTGCAGGGTGCGGATACCATCGGCGAACAAGAATCCCAGAAACTCAGCAAGAGCGAAATGACGCAAGCGGACATCCGTAAATACGTCGCCGCCCATGACGACACATCAGCAAAAACCCGCTCCCTGCTGGTTGAATACCATATGCGGCTGGTGCTGGCCGGGGGGTGCTTCATCCTCACCCTTCTCGGGCTTCCCCTTGCCATACGCACCAAACCGGGTCAGCGCTCAATCGGCGTCCCTCTCGGCCTGTTCATCTTCATCAGCTATTATGTCGTGCTCTCCTTTGTCAAGGGCATCAGCGAAACCAGTTCGCTGCCGGTCATCTTCGCCATGTGGACCCCGAATATTCTTTTCGGCATCCTGACTATCTATATTCTCCGTTTTGCCGGTCGGGAAAGCACCATCAGCATCATCGACTTTCTGCTCCATACCATCGACCGGGTCCAAAGCAGCCTGCCCCTGCCACGAAAAAAGGACAATTCATGAAACTGCTTGACCGCTATATTTTCAAACAGTTTTTCATGAACCTGCTGCTGGTGCTCGCCTCCCTGGTGGCAATCTACCTGTTGGTTGATTTCTTCGAACGCATCGATAATTTCAGCGAGGCAGGGAAACCCTTCACCCTCGCCCTCACCTATTTTCTACTGAAAATCCCCTTGATTTACGACCAGATGGCGCCGGTCTGCATCCTGCTCGCAGGGGTCGTCACCCTGGGGCTGCTGGGCAAAAACCGCGAACTCATGTCGCTCAATGCCGGGGGCATTTCACTCTTCCGCATTGTGCTGCCCATCATGGCCGCCTCCCTTCTTTTCACGCTGTTTACCGTGGCAGCCGCCCAGTGGCTGCTGCCCAAAAGCAACACCCGCATGAATGAAATCTGGTACCAGGAGGTGACCCAGCAGGTGGCCAAGGGCATTGTCCGCAAAGGGCGTGTCTTTCACAAAGGCGAAAATGGTTTTTACACCCTGAAGCTGCCCGACCCGCAGAAACACCATTTCACCCAGTTCATCTATACCGGATGGGACGAGTCGCACCGCAATATCACCATCTTCCTCACCGCCAAAGGAGCGTCATGGAGCGAAGACGGCTGGACATTCAGAAACGGCCAGATCAAAAAGCCACGCCCCGACGGCGGCTACGACATACAAATTTTTTCCAAACTGAAACTTGACCTGCCCGACACCCCGGATCAATTTTTCATTCCCGTTTACAAAACAGCGGAACTCTCCCTCTCCGAACTGCACCGCAACGCCATGGAGAGCCTGGCGAAAGGCAAGCGCCAGGGCATTATCGACATCAACCGCCGCTTTTCCTTTATCTTCCTGGGGGTGCCGCTGCTGCTGCTGGCCATTCCACTGCTTCATTCCATGCAGCGCAAATGGAGCAGGGATCTGTCCATGACCATTCCGGTCAGTTGCGTCCTGGCCTTTTTTGCCTGGGGTCTCTGGAATGTCGGCCAGTCGTTGAGCCAGGCGGATTACCTGAATTCGTTCGTCGCCTCCTGGTCCATCCATGTCGTGCTTTCGGCAAGCGGGCTCTTGTTGCTCTGGCGAACCAACCGAAGATAGCGCTCCATGCCCGCACCTGAAGAAAAACTCACCGTCCACGACCCCTTGCCGCCGATCAGACCCGGCGCCAAGGTCGGCATTGTCGGCATCCCGCCTCTGACGGTTATCCGGCGGCTCAACGCCGGCGGCGCCCGGATTTACGACCTCGACGAACCGCTGGTCAAGGCGGACATGGAACTGACCACCCCCCATGTGCCCCGGGTTTATTGCGCCATCCTGCGCACCGTGGTGCTGAACGCCCTGCATCTGCCGCTGGATATGATATTTATTGACGTGGGACAGGGCAAATGCGACTGCGCCCTGCACGTCTCAAGCGTGCTGCGGGACATGCTGCCCATCCCGGTGATCCGTACCGGAAACGACGACATGACCCCTTTCGGACATCCCATCTGCACCACCCGCATGAATCTGCTGGAAAAATTGCAAAAAATCACGGCCGGCGTGCAAAGCAGCGCGCCTTATGATAAACAGCACTATCCCCCCTGCCCGCCGACCGCCGGCTTCTGGGGAGTGCCGCCCCGGGATTTCGGACTGCTTGCCCTTTTCCCGGACACAACCCATGTTTACGGCTGGACCCGCTGCATGGAAAACAAAACACCGGCCGACACCGAGCTTGAGACCGTCTTTAACCCGCTGGTCCCCACTGTTTTTTTTGCCCAGTCCTTCTGCGCCAAAACAGCCCTGGCCAAACTGCTGGCGACAAAACACCCGAAGGCCCTTTATCTTGATGTGGATGTCACCTGCAGCAGCAGCACCAGGGCCAAGGTGCAGGCCTTCCTTGAACTTTCCGGGGTCGCCCCATGATGCTTGCTGATTTCGGCACCTCGTACTGCAAATTCCTCGATCTCGACGCGGCGGATGCCGCGCCCACCCTCATCCCCACCAAGGATCTGCCCAGGGGATTGCGGGTGGACCTTGCCACCGGCCATAACGGCAAGCGCTTCAGCTCCCATTACGTCAACGAGCTGACCGCCCTGGCCCGGGGCGGCGAAGAGATGATCGCGGCAACGGACTATGTCCTGCTTGACTGCGGCAGCCGTGACATCAAGTACATCAGCTATTGCGGCGGCGAGCTCCATGACATGGGCTGGAACAGTGAATGCGGCGCTTCCATGGGATTTACCATCGAACTGCTGGAACGCTACTACAACCTCGACTACACAAGCCTTGCCGTGCCGGAAACCACCTTCTCCATCACCTGCGGCGTCCTGGGCATGAGCCACATCTTTGACGCGGTCACCTCCGGCATCTCGGAAGCCGAAGCAGTGGCCCGCTTTGTCAAGGGCATTGCGGTCAATGCCTACCGCTTCGCCGGTTCACCCGAGGTGCTCTATCTCTCCGGCGGTTTGTGCGACAACCCGCTCTTTGTCGGCAGTTTTCCCTGCCGGGTGGTGCCGCTGGGGCGCTTTGTCCTGATCAAGGGCCTGGAAAAAACCGCCAGGCAGCACTTGGCGGAATCCAGATGAGCGGCCAGGCAAACGGCGGCGAACGGCCCAACTGCTTTGCCTGCCGCCATTTCTTCATCACCTACCAGGCTTCCCACCCTTACGGCTGCAAGGCCATGGGCTTTAAATCAAAAAAAAATCCGGCCCTGGTGGTCTACGAAAGCTCCGGCCTCGAATGCCGGCTGTTTGAGAAAAAGTGACGTTTTTTCCGCATAAGTCAATGTCTCGCTCGGCATCATGGCCGCAAAATCACTGTTTCTCACCCCTTGCCGAACCCGGTGCGCAGCAACGAATCACGGCTGATCATGCCCCGGAATCGGCCTTGGGCATCGAGCACCGGCAAACGTTTGAAGCCCTTGTCCGTCATGAGCCTGACGGCCTCGTCCAGAACGGCATTTTCCCCGATGGTGACAATATTCGTCTGCATGACCTCGGCGGCGGTCCCGGCCCGCAACAGTTCACGGAACTCGCGGCATTTCCTGCCGCGTTCCGTGAAGGGTATTTTACTGACGAAATAATTCCAGATGCCTTCATAATGGGCGGATGAGAAGGCGACCAGCAGATCCCGGTCAAAGATCAGCCCCAGGAACCGGCCGTCACCGTCCACCACCGCCACCCGCTGGATGTCGTTGGCGTCGATCATCCGGATGACCTCCTCGATCGAGGTATCCGGCCGAGCCGTCTGCGTATCCCGGCGCATGACGTCGGAGACCAGACGCAGGTTGCCCACTTCGATGTGCTGCGCCCGGAAACTCTTCCAGTCCGGCGCCTCCTTCATGATGGTGCGGAATATATCGATGCGCGAAAGCATGCCGACCAACCTGCCGTCCGCATCGACCACCGGCAGACGTTTCAGCTGCTTTTCAAGCATACGCTCCACGGCCTCGATTGCCAGGCGATCTTCCCGCATGCAAAGCGCCGGTTGGCTCATGGCTTCTGCCGCTTTTTTATCGGCAAGCGCCGCCAGGACGGCAGCCAGGGTATCAGCGCGCGACACAGCGAGCAGACCGAGTCGCATGGGCATGCCTGCCTTATATATCAAATCACTTTGGGTAATGACGCCCACGGGCCGACTCTTTCCGTCAACCACCGGCACGCCGGTAAAAACCGAGGAAAGCAGCAGGCGGACCACATCGTTGAGCGGGGTGTCGATTGTGACTTTATTGGGCGAAACGGTCATGATGTCCCGCACCCTGATGTGCCTGGGGAAGATCGAGCTTCGTGTCTTGTGAGCGACAACCGCGAGGTCTTGCATTGCCACGATGCCGTCCGTGACCATTTTTTCGATTTCCGGCAGAACGCGTTCCACCTCGACGGCCGGTGCGACGATGGTGATGCGCACCGGCATGTTGTAGGAAAGAATGACAAGCCTGTCCGTGGCGATTTCTCCGTTTTCGTAGCACCCCTGCACTCCGCGCGTCACCAGACAACGCATCCCGGCCTTGAGATCATGGATGTAGCGCACGACGGCATCGGCAAGAGGGCTGCCCTGCCAACGAGCTTCCTCGCTGGTAAATATCTCGATTATCCTGTATTGCAGCATGCAGCGCCCTCCTTATTTCAATCGACCCAGCCAAAGGCCAAGCAAAACCAAGGCCCCGCCGATAATGTTATTGGAAAAAAAATTGACCAGCGCAACAAGGTGGGTTGCGGCACGCATACCATTGACGGTCTCCAGGGCAAAAGTCGAAAAAGTGGTCAGTGCCCCCAGATAGCCGGTCATAAAAAAAAGGCGTGCTTGCGGATTCATGAAATCAACGCCTCGTTCCGCCAAGGAAAAGGCCAAACCGACCAGGAAACACCCTGAAAGATTAACGATCAGCGTCCCCCAGGGGAAGCCGGTACCGAAGAGCTTCACGGCAAGAAGTCCCATTGCATACCTTGACAGGGCCCCAAGGCTGCCGCCGATCATGACCAGCAGTATTTTCGTCATGCCGCCACCCGTCCGCAGAAATTGTATCGTCTTTTCAAAACCGCAATGCCGCCTTTAATCGTTTCGGGTTGAGCCGCCAAACTGCGTTCGCAAAGAGCTTGCCGTCAACCGGGAGTGTCCCGGTGAAATCCGTCACCAGGTGCCGTAGTTGTACCGCGCCAAATCCTGGTATTTCAAGCGCAAATATAAAAAAACCTTTCTTCGGCTCGTTATTAATTTTCCTTGTTGCCGCCGCAAGCGGCATTGATGTCAGTTGAGGAGAGACAGCGCCGCCACGGCATGCCAGGTGGTGTCGAGAAACGCCGTGGCCCGGAGACCGCGACCAAAGCCGCCGAAGGCGGTCTGGCAACCGGCAAGAAACTGTCCGGCCCTTTCCGGGTCGGCAGGCACCGCCCCCAAGGCGTCAAGCGCTCGGAGACAGGAATGGCAGTTCTCGACAAAGGAAGTGGTGCCGGGGAAAAAGCCGAAACCGCCGTCACCGTTCTGGCTGGCCCGGAACCAGGAAATCATCTCCTCATCGGAGCGCGGCAAGGCACGTCCGAATATCCGGCTCAGATACAAATGCATCCAGGCCTCGTCAACGCTCCGCCAATGACGGTTCAAAACGGCGGCAAGGTGACGCTCTCCGGCTTTCATCGCCGGTTTACGTCCCAGCACCTCCGCCAAAATTCCGGCGCAATAATACCAGTCATCCAGAGAAACGGCAGTTTGTATCCTGTCGAGCACGGCCGCCTCGACGGCATCTGAGTCCAATGCAATCCCAGCGGTCCGACAGCACCAGAGCAGCTGGAAGGTCATCCTGGCTCCGACGGACAGGGTCCGCCGACAGCCCTCCAGATAAGACCGCAGATTCTCGTCTTCAGCGGGATCAAATCCTTTTCCCAGCTCGTCGTACTGCCGGGCAAGGCCAAGGATGTTCAAGGCGTGGTAGGTGTCCTCGATGGTAGCCGGCAGCCTGGGTGTGGCGCCGAAACCGCCGGAGGGCTTGCGCCTTGCTTCCACAAAGGGAACGGCAGCGGCCAGGATTGCCGAGAAACGATCAATCACTACCGAACCCATGTCAGTTGTCGCAGGAGAAACATATGAGCGGCTTTGACTTTTCATGCGGTCCCTCTCCGGTTCATTTTCCCCATAACCGGCATCTGCAGGCACCGGCGACGGTTTTCATGAAAACCGAAAACTGCATCGATCACGGCGCCCATTTCCACGATGTCGGACGGTTCCGGCGGCTGTACCGCCACCAGCTCAAGAAAAGCGTGGCGATCAATGCCAGGCCCGGCCAAATCACCATATCACGGCCTGTCCCCATATTCCGGGGCATACGACCTCCAAAACAAAAAAACTCCTGCCTTCCTTTCGGAGGGCAGGAGTCATCAGCTTGCAGGCAAGCGGTTAATGGCGAACTCCATCGCCTTAATATTTATTGCACGATAAACGACGAAACTGAAAATGTCAAACATTCTCCCAATGAAGTCGGACAGATGCTCAACGTACCAGTAATCAGCGGATTTCAGGCGGCAGAGAGCACTGAAACATCCTCCCCGGCGAGGCCTTACCCCGCATCCTGATCAGGGCCGAATTATCGCCACTTCCACTCGGTTTTCAGATCGAGTTTCTTCTGTTCCTCGAAGAATACGACCTCATGTCCCTCAAATTCGCCAAAGGGCAGATACCAGAGCTTGATGTCAACCACGATCTCATCATTGATCAGATCCCTGGTCTTCTTGCCGTCCTTTTCGTATGATTTGAAAGGATAGGGTATCTCGAAGGTTTCCTTGGTGGTTTTCATCGGCGGCAAACTGGTTTCACGCAGAAGACCGCTCTTTTCATAGGGCCCTCTGCCCATTTCCGAACCACGGCCCATGCGGCCGGGATACGGCATGTAGATTTTCTGATTGTTGTAAATCTCTTTTCCATCGGTTGTTTTGGCAGTCACATCCAGGACCAGCCTATTGGGAGTGGGTCAGCCGTCCGGGATGGTATGCCCGGCCTTGTTGGTGATCTCCACATTAATGATACCCATGGGGATAACGCCTTCAGCGGTGTTTTTGCGCCAGAACAACGAGCGTCCGTCCACTTCCACGTCAACGGCCATCTTGCGCATCTCCTCGCTGTTATAGGACTGCATGTCGTGGCCAAGCCCGGATTTCACCATGTGGCACTCCTGACAGCTCTCACTTCCACCCTCAGCCGTGTAAGCAAAGAGATAGCTGCCGTACAGGGTGGCGCACTGGGAAGGATGAGCCAGCTCGAAATTCGGTCCCTGTCCGTGGCACTGCCCGCAGAATATGGACTCGCCCAGCGCCGGGGCGACAGCCATTTTCGGGAAATTCGGATCATCATGGGCGCCTTCCTTGGAGCCGTAAACCGTATCCGGCTGGGCATATCCGTCGGACCATTTGTGGATGATGGCCATTCTGTTGTGGCAGACCCGGCAGTTGATGTTAAGGCTGGAGATGGTCCCTTCCAGCTTGTCGGCGTAATCGTCGTTGCCATCCTTTTTGGCCTGCTGCCAGCCCTTGATGGTGGCGATAATCTCCCGGGCCACATCATCGGTGGCATCCTCCAGCTGGGGAAGATGGCATTTGGTACACATCCGCAGATGTTCCACGGTAATGTCCTTGTCATCTTTCACTCCGGAATAAGGGAAATTCTTCACCCCGACTTCCATGGCGGTGATGATGGTCGGAGCCGTTCGCCCGGTACCGAGCATCGAACGGGAATGCAGGGAATTCTCCCATTGCCCGTGCGCCTCCTCGTGACATTCGACGCAACTGCTTGAATCATAGCGTTCGACCAGTTCTTTTATGGTCTTGGCCTTCGGCTGCTCGGCGGGTTTCGGACCGCCTTCGCAGTATGCAGTGGCCGTCCATAGTGCCGTCACGGCCAGTAACGGCAAGCCAATCCTCAAAATTTTCCTCATGTTTCCTCCTCGCGTTTTCTGTTAAGTACCGTTTGTGTTTCATCTCCCAACGATTACTGACAAAAATCCAGTTCAATTGCCGCCGAATCCCGACATTCCGTGCCACGAAGACACATGGACGACACTTCCGTTTCAAATTCGGTCGCCGAGGGATCTCCCGGCTGCACCGGGTGCCCCCGGTCTCCATTCAAAAACAGCGGTCTTCCGTTTATTGATTGCCGGCTCATATGTGCAAAAAACCGGAAAATAGTGGCTTGGCAAAACGCTTTTTTTGCAACTTCACACGACATATCAGACAGTTACATACACAAAACGGCCATCGAGCGGATTTGCACGAGACAAACTGAATTCGCTTTCCGCGCCGGCAGTTTCGCCAAAAAAAACAACAATAACAAAGAGATGCGATAAAATAAAAATTATAGCACAACTGTTCCTGAAATTGCGAAAAATATTGTGGGAACAGCTGGATTTTTTCCCAGAGCTGAATGGCTGCTCACGGTAAACGTAACACTCCGTAACACAAATATTGCAAGTATTCAATACATCCTTTTTTTTATTTTGTCGACAAAGCAGAGGAATAACGAGGAGATGCTTGACAACGGAAAATTTTCCGCTTTGGATATTGAAAATAAATAAGAATGACAGGGAATCAGTCTGTATCGGACGAAAGAAAAGAGTCCGGGGCAAATTCGAGTCGGAAATCTCCGAATAAGTTACGAGCACTGATCTCATGGCCCCAGGCCGCTGGGGCCATGGGGACGGATGGAGTCAAAAGACAAAGAACCTTACGGACTGATCGCAATATTCAACATTTTGCCGGTTTCCTGATCCCGGCAGCGCACCTCCGCCCGCACCTCGCCCGGCGGAATCGGCCCGGACAACTCCACCGCGATGCGCAAGGTGCCGGGTTGCACCTTTTTGATAAGCCACTTCGCCTTGCCGTTGTCGAATTTCATTGCCGGCGGAGACGATTTCACCATAGTGATACCCGCCGGGAAAAACTGATGGACGATGAGATTGCCGGCAGCAGCACTTTTGATATCCAGCTCAAGGACAATATTCACGCCCGCGGAAGAAACATATCTGCCGCCGACCAGTTCCCGGGCGCAGGTCGCACCGGGGAGTGCCAGGGTCACAACCCCAAGCAGCATTGCCAGCCAAAAAATGTTTCGTGTTCGATCCTGCATCATTCTTCTTGATTTCATCCGGGCAACTCCTTATCAGGGAAAAATCTCAAATTTCTTCCGCTCACTGTTCCATTCATAACCCGATCCCAACCAGATTTCCTCCACCTGATCAATATCAATGCCGAGCGTCATGATTTCGTTGAACACATCATAAACCGTCAGAATTTCCTCGTCACTGATGCGACCATCGGCATTTGCATCAGCCCAGTGAAAACCGGTCAGCTTGACCGTCGCATTGCCCTGCACGGGGCCGGGGCGTCCGGATCCTTTTGACACCGATACCGTGCCGGCAAATTGCACCGCGGGCTCCTGTGTCGGCGCAAGTTTCACCGTATAGGCAAACACCTGCCGGCCGTCAATTTTCAGCAGCCATTTGACCTCGCCGGTCTTGGGGTCATAGGCGGAATAGGGAGGAACCGAGGAAAGCAGCTTGCTGCCGGCAGGGAGTTTTTCCTTGACGATAAGGGAAACAGGGGAGGTCGAGCTGCCGCGGACATCGATTGTTACGGGAAAAGGCGCATCGACAACCCCCTGAACGGGCAGGCGGCGAACAGCGGTGAGGGATGGTTGCTCTTCGGCCGGATAAAATCGCCACAGCAAAAAAAGACAAACCACCAGGGCCACGGCAACCGCCAGCGGCACGACCGGAAAACGTTTCGTGACCGGAATGGTTTCGCCGGGGGGCGGCTCCTCCTGGACCGGAGAAATTTCCGCAACCGATTCCGTGCCGTTTTCCGTCGGTCCATCCGGGGAAAGCCCTTCTTCCCGCTCGAGAATTTCCTCAAGCTCAACCTCAAGCGTTTCAGCCAGCTTGAGACCGTTTTCCTTCTTGATGGTGGGATATCTTTTGTTTTCCCAGCGGGAAATGGTATCGGTGGTAACACCGACCGAGGTGGCCAGAAAAAGCTGGGTAAGCCCCTTTGTCTCCCGCAGGGTCCGCACCTTGGTGCCGTCGATTCGAACCATCGGCACCCCGCCGGTAAATTTATTCGTCTCCATTTCTTTGCTTCCTGTGATATTGCTTTTCATTTGAAAGCCCTATCATAAACAATTCCTCTCCGTCCGACACCGGATTTCTTTTTTTTTGACATTTCCAACCCCATCTCCGGTGACGGACCGGCTGGCTTCCTCCGAAACGCCACTTCACGCAACATATTGATTTTCCGCCAATGTCTACCAGACATCACCCCCTGTCCCCCCTGATTTGCCCCGATGTCCTCTATTTTTTTCAGCGAAGAAACCGTAATGTTTGACCAAAAGGAGGACGCATTCACTCGGCGTCCGGAAGCAAGGAAAATCACCGCAACACAGGAGGAACAGATGAACAATAAACAGCAGTCTCACCCGAAAAAAATTTCCGCCAAACTCTTCTGCCTGACCGGCGCAGCCGCCATCTTTCTCATGGCCCCCGTTTCCCTGCTGGCCGGGGAAACACCATCCCTGCAGGAAAAAGTCAACATCAACATCCAGCAGGCATGCCCGTCGATTGCCGGACTGGCCGCCGACAACAAAGAGGTCAAGGAGTTCACCCATGCGCTCCATGCGGAAAAATACCTGAAAGGCAAAAGCGGTTTTTCCGCCATCCCCTACACCGATGATTTCACCTGCGCGGCCTGTCATCAGGGCGCCAAGACCGCCGAGGAAATTAGCGGCGCGGACAAATGCGAACGCTTGACCGCTTCAATCGGCGCGGGCGGCGGTGCGGCGGAATACAAGAAGCAGATGCATGCCGTCTGCATGGATTGCCACAAGAATATGGCCAAGGCCGGTGAGAAAAGCGGCCCGAGCAAATGCAATGAATGTCATGGAAAATAACGGAACAGTTTCAGGATAAAAGGCCGTCACCCAAGACACAACAACCATTAAACACAAGGAGAAACATCATGAAAAAGACAACAAGTATCCTTCTCGCCATCGCATTCGTCGTGACCTCAGCCGGAGCGCTGCAAGCGGCAAGCGGCAAATGTACCGTCACCGCCGTTGAAGGCACCAAGGTGATTCTGGACTGCGGCAGCCAGGCCGCTGAATTCCCGGTGGGAACGGAAGTGAAGATCAAAGGCGCAAAGGGAAAGGCAATCGAAGGTTGCTAAGCGGCGTCTCCTTCATGCCGGCCATTCCCCTTTCTGGAATCCGGCATGAAGGCGCCGTGAAGGCAACACTCGCATGAAAACGGCTCACCCGCCATCCGCGGGGGCGTCATTCTTGACGGCGGGATCCGGAGAGAGGGGGCAATCGTCATCCCTCTCCGGATCAGGCGGGATGATTGTCATCAAAAAATTACAATCCCGGCAGCGAAATTTTTTGCTGCCGGGATCGACTTTTTCAGGGGGGAAGGAATAGCGCTTACCGCATTCCTCACAAAAAACAAGCATCTTTCCAAACTCCCGCCGATTATTCTTTTCCCATCATCTGCATAAGCTCTTCCCGAAGCCTGTCAACTTCGCGGCGGACAATATCCGTCACCGCCGCCTCCATGGCCGCGGACAACTCCGCCTGTTCCGCCGCCGCCACAACAACGGATGGCGGTGAGGCAACCTGTTGTTGCGTCTCATGCAAGGCGCTCACCACCAACTCATTCCAGGCGATATAGTCGGCCGTTGCCTCCAGATGGGCTGAGAGCAGTGTCTTCTGCGGCTTCATGGTAAACAGCGAATGGTTCAGCCGGTCATAATTTTTCTGCAACAGGCGGCAGGACTGATCCGCCAGGACATCCGGACTGCGTTGCAGATGGCGGCCGACCGCGGCAATGAATTCGAGAAAGAGATGCATGGAGGAATGACCAGGGAAAGCCCCCTGCAACCTCCCCACCTCATCCGCCAGATCCTGCAGACCGTTCGGACTTGCGCCGTAAGCGATCTGCTGAATGATGCGCCCCAGCTTATCAGCCCGAACCTCCTCGTCCCCGGCTTCCGGAACAACGGCTTCTCCGGTCGTGAGATCAATCGGTTCCTCTTTCTTTTCAGGCTCGATCTGCCCGATATCCACCTCAACGGTTTCTTCCGCCACCGCCTTTACCGCAGGAGCGGCAGAAACCTCTTCCACGGTTGCGCCGATTTCATCGTCGGCAAAAAAATCATCAAGCAGGCTGTCCGCCTCGGGAAAGACCTCGTCATCGACCCTGTCCAGCCGGATTTCCTTGGCATCCGCGCCCTGAACGGCCGAGGGCATGGGCGGCATGGGCGGAGGGGCTGCTTGACGGTCACCTTCAACCATCCCCTGAAACAGGGTGTTAAACGCTCCATCAACAGCCGTATCTTCCTTTTGATCCATCAGGGTGCGCATGGTGGTGCCGCCCCCGCCCTGGACGGTTGTCTCAGGTGCCGCTTCAGGCGGCGGAGTCGGCGCCGGCGGTTGTCCTTTACGCGGCCGGGAAATTCCTTCCTTCAAGGCATTGTATTTTGCCACCTCGCCGCGCACCAGGGCAACCTTGAGGGCAGCAGTCAAATCCGGATCGATCACCACCTTTTCCAGGGTGGCGAAAACCGAGTGCAGCAACTTGATGGCATCCTGATGGGCCCGTTCCCGCGCCTTCTTGATATACTGACCCAGGGTGCCGATCACCTGCAGGCAGACAAGCAGAGGTTTCTGTCCGACCCAGCGCTCCTGCAGCGGCTTTATCGCCTGGGCCAGATTATCCATGGCCTCATCGGTAATTTCCCATTCAATCGCCAGGATAGCCGCCTTCAGCTCTTTAATTGTCTCCGCATTGTCAGTCATTCTCGCCTCCTATTGCAGCTCCTTACGGAAGGAAATCAAGGTCATGGAAATAATTTTCTTCAAGGTGTCCACAACGTTTTCTCCGGTTACCGCGCTTGCCACAAACGAAGGCACCTTCAACTCCCGGTTGAGATCGCTCTCCATTTCTTCAACGGTCAGAAGCGGCACCTGGCCTTTCAGGTCGATCTTGTTATATTGCAACACCAGCGGAATCTTGAAGACATCCTTGTTATGGCTCAACAGATTTTCCTTCATCTGCTCCAGAGACTTGATATTGCTGTCCCGTCTCTCCTGCTGCAGATCAGCAACGAAAACAATACCGTCAACCCCTTTCAGAACCAGTTTGCGGGTGGCATTGTACTTGACCTGACCGGGAACCGTGTACAGCTGAATTTTGATATCAAAACCATGAATCTTGCCGATATCAACCGGCAGGAAATCAAAAAACAGGGTCCGATCCCCGTGGGTTTTGATGCTGACCATTTCGGTTTTGATGCGCTGTTTGTATTTCTTGTTGATATAGTCGAGGTTGGTGGTTTTTCCACCCCGGCCAGGTCCGTAATAAACGATCTTGATCTGGACTTCTTTTTTCTTTACGTTTATGAATCCCACAGGTTACCTCACGCTCTCATCTTTCCCAGATTAATTTTATCTTATCGATAACATCCGTCGTTTTCAGTCGCAAAAAACCAAGAGAAACGTCCTGGCCGAAAATGCAGATCAACAGAATTTCTTCATTGACCTTGCTGAAATGGATGCTTTCCTTTTCACCCCGGTGAAAATGAAGAGAAAACTGCTGTTCGCCGACCAGTTTGGCCATGGCGTCAACCGCGGCAAAATTGCCGGCAGCCAGGGCGGCAAACGAGGTCACATCATAGCTCGTTTGCCCGTCGTTTAATTCGGCGATGGTATTGCCTGCCGTGTCTATGAGAATGGCACAATGCACCCCGATAGCTATCAGGTCTTCCTTCAAAATCGCTTCAATCTTCTCCAACTGCTTCTCAGAAACATTGTACATTGATTTTTCCTTTCCGCTGATCGCTCGTTATTGACATACTCTTTTTTTATCATGCACAAAGACAGGGAAAAATGTCGAGCACAATTTGCGCTCTCAGACACGAGGTGTGGCCATCCGGGCACGAGCAGCTTTCCGCCGACCGGCGGATCAGCTCACAGGCTTATCTGCAATATTCATTCCCAAAACACAACGACATTCAACAACCGGACGCCTTCCGCCGAAGGCCATTCGCCCCGGGCGGCGCGCCGAACATACCGCAGTGCAATATCCGAAATGCAGCCCAAAAAAGGCAACTGCTTCGAATCCCGGCTAAAAACAATTAACATGCCGCCAAATAGTTTTCAAACAAACGTTTCCAATCGAGGTTTTAACGAAGAAAAACGTGAACGAGCGGGAACCTATAAAAGTTTCACGGGCTTCACCCGATTGTCAATATTTTCCGGAGAAATGTAGCTGATGGTATTCAGATTGCCGGCAACAGCGGCGATGACCTCCTCATCGCCATCAACAAAAAGAGGCAGGATGCTTCTGCCTGAAAAAAGCATCTTCTTCCAGTATGCCAACAGCTGGTTCGGCGACTTCTGCAACATGCTCCGGGTGAAAGATTCATGAACGCGGGAGTTATTGTTGACGACGATGGTGACGACCGTCCCATTTTCCCATTGCCGTTGCTTCCCGAGAAAAATACGTTTGACCGCGTCCGAGGTCAGGGCGCTGGTCGAACTGTCCTTGTCAACCACCAGCACAAAATCATTGCCGTGGGCCGGCGCAAAAAACGCCGCCACGGCAAGCAGCAGAAAAATGAGGGTCGACACCTTGACAACGGACACGATTGAAACCCCTTCAGAAAGTCCAGGAAAGCTTTGCGGCAAAATAATTCCAAAACCGTTCCGGCCCTTCGTCATTATACATATTGAGCATCATGGCCGTGCCGTCAATCCAATGGAACTCCGCCTTGGCCGTCAGCGAGGGGTGAAGGTCCCAGCGAAGGCCGAGAGCGAAATCCTTGCGCCAGGCGGCATGGGAAGGCGCCTGGGGAAATGCTGCCCCCTTCTTGTCATGCTTGAGACGATAGAATTCATCATAGAGGGCGGAAAATGTCCAGTCATCAAAAGGGCTGTAGCACACCATCACATACCATGCCTGCGAAGGGCCATCCAGGGTGACATTGTCATACATGGTGGATTTCCGGTCATTTTCTCCGTACTCGGCGGCCAGCAGCCAATTCCTCAGGGAATACTCGGCCGAAAAAACGAACTCGCCGTCAATCGTATTGACTCCCGCCGCTTCGGATGCATGATTGACGTATGTTTTCATGATCGAATGCAGCCAGCTTGCCCCAAGGCGCAAGCCGCTCCCGCTGCTGTTGAAAACCAGCGCCCCGCCGTACAGTTCGTCGCTTTCCCGTTTCGAGGAATGAGAGACAAGCGGGATATCCGGATTGCGATTCGCCACCGGCAGGCTGCTGTTTCTTTCAATCAACGACTGAACCGACTGCTCCGCACTCTCGGCCAGAACACTGCTGCCGGGAAAATCCGTTTTTCCGACAAAGAAATGGTAATCAAAATCGCCGATCGATCCTGTCTCGATATTGCCGTGCAGGCCGCCTCCCACATAGGCAAGATAAATATCGCGCCGTGTTTCGTCATAAATGCTCTGAGGCAGCAAGACCATCGGCTGGAGAAAATCGGAGTCCCGGCCTTCATTATAAAACCCCATGGGCATTTTGACCTTGCCGAGCAGAATGCCCAGCTCGTCCCAGGGACGGTAGTCAGCCACCGCCCAATCCAGAATCACCTTGTCTTCACTGTAGTTCCCCAGGTTGCGGTAGAAAACCTGCGACCCCAAACGCAGCTCTTCCATCGGGACCCAGTTGACATTCAGGGCGAGATCGGTGAATTCCAGGGTGCCGGAGCGGCTGCCGGCAAGAAAATTATTGGAAGAGCTGTCCAGATACCCCTGGGAGACAAATCCATGCACCTGGACCGACCGGCCGAGATCCACGGCATTCCCGGAAAAAGGCCGGCAAAAAACAAACAGGAGCAGAAAAAAAAGAACACGAAACACCATTGATCGGACATCATGCCCGCTCAAGGCGGCGAAACCGCCAAGGCGGGTCGCAACAAACACCGTGGGACCGCCCAAGTCCCTTTGCAAGTAAAACACGAAATAATCTCCCCTTTTCACCCAAAGAGTTAAAACGTCCTTTTGTCTTTCGTCAAGCGAAAGAAAACAAAAGAAGATTCAGCAAAGAGGAGTGCAACAACAAGACGTTACACGCCGCTCCATTCATCATTTTCCGTTTTTTTCATTTCACCCCATCCCTTCCCAAGCGGGCGCCGAAGAGGGCTTTTTTCGCAGAGCCGGGGGAGCATCAACCCGGCGGGCTGTAACATTACCAGGTAACAACCTGTTGTCACAAGCAGAAAGGCGGGCATGAATTTTCTTTATCGCCGCCGCAAAACCGCATCAAGCAACATACCGGAATCACGCCATTATCAAACCATTTTCTTTTCCAATCCGTGACATGGCACCCCTTTTGCTCAAGAGGAAATTATTTGCCGCGCGTTACGCGGAAAAACTCATGCTGTTCCAGCACAGCCCAGGAAGAGGAATTCACATGCCCGTCACCATCAGAAACATTATGGAGCGACCGGTTATGCTCCGGCTCAACAGCGGACTGACCTGTTATCTTGCCCCCGGCGCAACATCAGCTGAAATTATCGACACGGAGGTCGTGCATAACGAAAAACTTCTCAGAATGGCCATGCGGGGCATCATCACCCTCATCGATGGCACAAAACAGGTCAAAACCGCGCCAAGCAGACAAACAAAAAACAAAAGCCAGAAAACAAAAAAAGCAAATCCTTAATTGACAAGGAGGCAGAGCATGGCCGTTTTAACGTATCCCGGTGTGTATGTGGAAGAAATTTCCAGCGGCGTCAAACCGATCGAGGCAGCCGGAACATCCACGGCGGCATTTTTCGGTGTTGCCGAAAGAGGCCCGATCGGCGAGCTGAAAAAAATTTTCAACTTTACTGAATTTCAGACCATCTACGGCGGTTTTCTCAACGGCTATTTTCTCGCCCACGCCGTGTTTCAGTTCTTCAACAACGGCGGCACCCAATGCTATGTGGGCCGGGTCGCCTCCGGGGCGGACACCGCCTCGGTGACCCTGCTTGACCGGGGCGGCAGCGCCCAGAACAGCATGACGATCGCGGCCCGTTCGGCCGGCGCCTGGGGCAATCGGCTGATGGCCATTGTCGACAGCACCAGGGCCGACGATCCGGCCAACGACTTCAACCTCACCGTCTTTCAGGACAACCCGAAACCGGATGAGGCCCCATTGCTGGTGGAGGCATATGAAAATCTTTCCATGAACCCGGCCTCGCCCGAGTATGCGCCGACGGTGATCAACTCCAGCTCCAAACATATCAGGATCGCGGTCAACACCGGCAACAGCAACCAGATCGCCGGTTACAGCCAGAGCGCCCCCCTGACTCTGGGCGGCGACCTGCTGGGAGCAAACCAGCGCAAATTCAGAATCAACATCAACAACGACGGTTACCGCACGGTGGATCTGACCGCAGCCCTGGCAGGGGCCGATGTCAGCGACCTCGATGACATCCGGGCCGCAATCCAATCCACCATCCGGGCCATGACCCCGCTCCGGGAATCAACTCCGGCCAACGCCTATACCGTTACCGTTACCATTCAGAGCACCACCATGCTGCGCATCACCTCCGGCAACACCAGCGCCGGGTCCAAGGTGGAGATTGCCGCGGCTGCCGATCCCCTGGAAAACGCGGCCGGCGCCCTGCGGCTGGGCAAGAGAAACGGCGGCAGCGAGGTGTACGGTTCATCCGCCATGCGACCGCAGAATACCCCGGCCGAAGATTATTTCTACCTGGGTGACGACACGGTAAGCGGCGCGGTCAGTGCGGTGCAGCTCGGCGGCGACGGCACCCTGCCGCTCACCGACAATGATTACACCAGCGCCCTGTCCTGGCTTGACACCATCCGCGATGTCAGCCTGATCGCCGTGCCGGGCATCGGCTCGCCCGCGGTGGCGGATGCCGGCATGAACTACTGCGGCAACCGGCCGCTTTCCGACTGCTTCTATATCGCCGACATGGACCGTGACGATATCACCCTGGAAGACGCGATTCTGTACCGGGACAGCATCAACACCCCCAATTCCTATGGCGCCGTCTATTTCCCCTGGCTGAAGATGCTCGACCCCACCGGCCTGTCGTCCGAACCCATCAGCGTGCCGCCTTCGGGATTTGCGGCCGGACTTTATTCACGCATCGATGCCCGGCGCGGGGTATGGAAGACCCCGGCCGGAACCGAAGCGGTTGTCGGCGGCGCCGTGGGCCTGGTCACCGATCTCACCGATATCCAGCAGGGCACCTTGAACAAACAGAAAAAAAGCGTCTGTGTTATTCGCAAATTCCCCGGCTCCGGCATCGTCCTGTGGGGGGGCCGCACCCTGAGCTCCGACCCGGAATACAAATACATTGCCGTCCGCCGCATGGCCATCATGCTGCGGGTCAGCATATACGGCGGGATCCAGTGGACCGTTTTCGAACCAAACGACGAGGAACTCTGGTCGCAGATCCGGCTCAACATCGGTTCCTTCATGATGACCCTGTTCCGCCAGGGCGCCTTCCAGGGCTCCACCCCCTCCCAGGCCTTTTTCGTCAAATGCGACAGCGAGACAACCACCCAGGCGGACATTGATCTCGGCATCGTCAATGTCCTGGTCGGTTTTGCGCCGCTGAAACCGGCGGAGTTCGTGGTGGTCAAAATCAGCCAGAAGACGGGACAGAATTGATTGGCGATTTGGGCTTGCGGAATGCGGATTGAATGAAAACAGAAAAAACAGAGCACATGCTTTAGGGAGACAGATATGGCACAGTTTACCGTAAACACCCACCGGTTTGACCCCTACCGGAACTTCAAATTCAAAATCAAATGGGACGGCAAGTATGTAGCCGGCCTGAACAAGTGCAGCGCCCTGAAAAAAAGCACGGAGGTAACGGAATGGCGCGAGGGAGGCGACCCCAGCGCCAGCCGCAAGCTGCCGGGCAAGACCTCCTATGACGGCATCACCATGGAGGCGGGAGTCACCCATGACACCACCTTCGAGGAATGGGCCAACCTGGTCAACAATTTTCAAAGCGATGCCTCCATGTCGCTGAAAAACTTCCGCAAGGATATCGTCATCGACGTCTTCAATCTGCAGGGAAGCAAGGTTCTTTCCTACAAGGTATACCGCTGCTGGGTTTCTGAATATCAGGCCCTGCCGGAGCTGGACGCTTCGGGCAATGCGGTGATGATCCAGAGCATCAAGCTGGAAAACGAGGGCTGGGAGCGGGACACCGCCGTCACCGAACCGGCTGAGTCATAAGTGCCATGCCCAAGTACCACTGCACACTGCCGGGAGGATATGTCGATGATGCGGGAAGGGTGATGCGGGATGTCACCCTTCTGCCGCTCAGCGGTTTCAGCGAAAGACTGATCGCCGAAAAGCGTTGTCTTTCCTCGCCGGCCCTGACAACCGCCCTGCTTGCCGGTTGCATCGGCCGCATCGGCGACCGTGACGATGTTTCGCCGGGGATGGTGCGCTCCCTGCTGGTGGGGGACCGCCAGTATCTGCTGCTCAAACTGCGGGAGATCACCTTCGGCTCCGACATCCGGGGAATTATCCGTTGCTCATGGCCTGACTGCGGCGCAAAAATGGACATTGATTTCCCCATGGACCGCATCCCGGTGAAAAGCGTCCCGCAGACCGGCCGCTTGTACACCATGCGGCGTGCCGAAGCGTCAGGCCCCAGGGAAATCACCTTTCGACTGCCCGACGGCAACGACCAGGAAGCGCTATGCCGATTGGTTGAAGAGGATGAAACAGCGGCCGCCGACATGCTGCTGGCCCGCTGCATCCAGGACGTCACTCCGGCTGACATTGCCGTTCTTGCTCCGGCAACGAAAAGAGCCGTCGAAGAGGCAATGAAACAACTGGCCCCGTCAATCGAACTGAGCATGGAGGCGTTCTGCCCGGAATGTCGACGTCCCTTTGTCGCCTTCTTTGACCTGGAACGATTTATCCTGGATGAGCTGCGCACCAATCTTGATCTGCTGCTGCAGGAGGTGCACTACCTCGCCTTTCATTACCACTGGAGTGAACGGGAAATCCTCGGCATGAGCAGGGAAAACCGCAGACGCTATATCGACATCCTTTCCGCCCACATGGAGCAAATGCATGATGCCCGCTGACAAAAGCACCGGACAACGGACCATTGTCAGATCACTGCTCGGCCTGCCGCAGCGGGACTCCGGCCACCTGCATGGCTGCGCCGCCGCGCCGCCGTCCCCCTTCCGCTTTTCCTCGGAAGAAATCGGCGAGGAATTTCCGCCAAAGCAATCAGTCGAATTCCGGCCGGGCATACCTGCCGGCACGGCAATCGGCCGTGTACCATCCGCTCCTGACCCGGTGTTGCCCGCCGATACCGGAGGCCCGCCGCACCTGCACGCCCCTGCCGACAAAAACAACGCGGCTCGGCATATCATCCGGACGGAGGCGAAACCCGCAACCGGCCGCATTGCCCCGGGAGATGCTCCCCCTCTTGCCGCCGCCGAAACAAACGAAAGCATGCCGGCGGCAGATACAGGGCTCCAGAGCGACCCGGGCGGTAATGCGGCAGCAGATTCCCGACACCCCGGCGCGCAACCACGGAGCGGCCGGAACAGTTCCCTTTCCCAGCCTGCCCCGGCAACGGACATGACGTCCCCTCCTGCATCCCGACCGGGCGCTGACCATGCCCGGCCGCAGCCGTTCGCCGGGGCGACACGCTTGACTGAAAATCAAGGAAATTTTCGGCAAACGGACGCAGTGGCCGGCCCGGCACCCGCCGACCATTCCGCGAAAATCGGACGGCATGACGGCAACGCCTCTTTTGTCGCGATGAAACAAAGCAAAACTGTTCACGATGCGGAAGCGGAGAGGAAAACGGTGATCAATCCGGCAACAGAAATTTTGCCGGCACAGCCCTCCCCCCCCCCTTTCCCGCTGAAGGAAAAATTGACGGACAGCGAGGGTTTCCCCGTGCCCCCATCCCCGCATCAGCAAGAGCGGCCGGTGGATGACCAGGTCATGCAACTGCGCCGCAGCTTTCATGCAAGCCTGGGCAAACAGGCACTGGTCCGGGAGGAAAAACCGGCAAAACAGACAGCGGAGACTTCCCGCCGGGAAGACGAGGCAAACAGTCCGCCGGCCTTGCAACAGGTGGTGATCATCAAACAGACGACGAAGACCAACGGAAGCGGACCTCCCGCCGCCTTCTGGGAACGAAGCTATATGTCACACCTGACATTACGGACCATCAGATGAAAGGACGAACGTGAGCGCATCAACGGCAATCGGCATGGTGAGTGAATCACTGCGCAATCTGCTGCTCGGGGAAATGCAGCTGACCCCCGAGGTGGATGTGACGATTCTCTCGCCGCATGAAAGCGGGGGGGACCGGCGGGTCAACCTCTATCTGTACAAGGTACTGGAAAGCCCGGCCCTGCGCAACCAGGACTGGCAGGCCCGGACGGATGACCCGACCCGTCTTGTGCCGCCGCCGTTGTCGATCCACCTCTTTTATCTGCTGACGCCCTATGCGGTCAACGACCAGGTGACGGGCAATGCGGCGAGCCACCTGATCCTGGGGGAAGCAATGCGAATTCTCCATGAAAATCCGATCATCCCGGATGACTACCTGGCAACCGGACTTGACGGCGCGCGTGAACAGATCAAGGTGATACAGAACCCCATCGAACTGGAGGAACTGGCCACGGTCTGGACCACCTTTTCCCAGCCGTACCGCTTATCAGTGGCCTATGAAGTCGGCGTCGTTCAGCTCGACATGCAACCCGCCAAGGAACGCAGCCTGGCCAACAGGGTCCGTCAGGTGGGCGTGCCGGATGTACGGGCGCCCTTTCTCCCCCCCACGGTGGAATCGATTGAACCGATGTCGGCCCCGGCAGGCTCAACCCTGACCATTAGAGGAATTAACCTGACCGGCTGGCGGGCATACGTTTCCCTGATGCGGCGGGTCATCCTGTCCGGAGTTGAATTAAGCGGTGACTCCCTTGCCGTGACGATTCCGGGGGACCTTGCGCCCGGATTCTATGAAATGCGCATCGACATATCGCACCTGACCCGCAAAACCCTGTTTTTTGAGGTGACACCGTGATCCCGCAGCTGCTGCAAAGAGAAGACCGTGAACTTCGGCACTATGCCGACGGGTTCAGCCATCTGGCCGACGAGCTGAAAAAACTCGACCTGCTGCTGCGGATCGCGGTCCTTCGTTTGCAAGGCTCCATAACCGGGCCGGAAGCAGGGCTGCAACCCCGGGCGGCCATCTCGCGCGATGCGGTTGAACGCCTTTTGCAAGGCGACGCGAAACCTGTCGGCAACACCGGCGCAATTCGATTGATCCGCCGGGAAATTTCCCTTCTGCAAGACGCGATGGAGGAAAAAACAAGCGTTGCCCGGGAGCGGCACATCTTCTTGCCCCTGCCCGAGCTTGCCGCCATGTTTTGCCTTTCCCCCCTGGAATTGCAGATGGTCGTCATCTGCCTGGCGCCGGAACTGGACCGGAAATACGACACGGTCTACGCCTTTCTGCAGGACGATATCACCCGCAAAAAACCATCCATTGATCTTGTTCTCACCCTGCTGGGCGAAAACCGGGAGGAGAGATGGACCATGCGACGGCTGCTGGTCCCCGGTTCGCGGCTGCGGCGCAGCTCCATTCTCGAAAGCGTTGCCGACCCGCACAACCCGTCCGGATCAAGCGATCTTGCCGAATTCCTCCGGGTTGATCCGCGCATCGTCGCTTTTCTCCTGGGCGACAACAGCCTGGACGGCAGGCTGGTTGCCGTGTGCCGTTCACTTGCCGCCGATGTCGCCCTGGCCGACGTGGCAATGGCCCCTTCCGTCAAAACAAGGCTGCGCAACCTGACCCTGCCCTTTATCAGGCGGGAAAATGTCCCCTCGAAAACCATTTTCTACCTTTACGGCCCCGAGGGAAGCGGCAAGGTGCGGCTTGCCCTGGCCCTGTGCGGGGAAATACAATGTCCCCTGCTGCAGCTTGACGCCCTGCTGCTGCCCGATGACAGCGGGGAGCGGAATCGTTTGCTGCGCCTTGCCTTCAGGGAAGGGCTGCTGACCCGGTCAATCATCTATCTCGGCAATATCGATTTGCTTTTTGCCCATGACGACGGCCTCCGCCTTTTCAAGGAAATCGAACAGGCCGTCCTGTCCTATGGCTGGCTTGTCTTCATGGCAGGGGAAAAGCCATGGAGTCCCCGGCATGTCCGCCACGACATCGACTTTCATGCCTTCCGGGTACCGGCCCCGGATACCGATGTACGGGAACAGTGCTGGCAATCCGCCCTGCAGGCGCATGGTTGCCCTGCCGCCCGCCAATGGGGCAGCGATCTCGCCAAACGCTATCATCTCACCCCCGGCGCCATAGAGAAGGCCGCCCGACTCGGAGCAAGCCTTGCCCGGGCGGAGGGCAGGGAAAATCGCCCCTGCCTGGATGATTTTTCCAAAGGCAGCAGCAGCCAGTCACACCACCGTCTCGGCACGCTTGCCGTCAGGGCGGAGACGCTCTGCGACTGGTCGGATCTGGTTCTGCCCCGGGAAAAAATTGAACTGCTCCAGGAGCTGTGCAGCCAGGTCAAACACCGGCACATGGTCTTCGACACCTGGGGCTTTGCCCGGAGAATCAGCCGCGGTCGCGGCCTTTCCGCCCTTTTTTCCGGCCCTCCCGGCACCGGCAAAACCCTTGCCGCTGAAATCGTCGCAAACGTGCTGGGGCTCGACCTCTACAAAATTGATCTGGCCGGGGTGGTCAGCAAGTATATCGGCGAGACGGAAAAGAATCTGAGCCGCATCTTCCGGGAAGCGGAACAAAGCAATGCCATCCTCTTCTTTGACGAGGCGGACGCCATGTTCGGCAAGCGAACCGAGGTCAAGGATGCCCACGACCGCTACGCCAACATCGAAACCAGCTATCTGCTGCAGAAGATGGAGGAGTATGAGGGGATGGTCATTCTCTCCACCAATCTCCGCGCCAACATGGATGAGGCCTTTACCCGGCGCATCCGTTTTATTATCGAATTTCCCTTTCCGGACAAGGCCCTGCGGGCCCGGATCTGGCAGGGACACTTTCCGTCCGCAGCACCGCTTGCAACCGCCCTTGATTATGATTTCCTGGCCGGTGAGTTCCAGGTGGCGGGCGGCAACATCCGCAATATCGCCGTCAACAGCGCCTTTCTGGCTGCCCGGGAAAACAGCCCCATCACCATGGAGCACGTCCTGCACGCAGTCAAACGTGAATATGCCAAGATCGGCAAACTGTGGACGGAAGGCAACAGGCAGAAGAAATAAGATTCTGGGTACAAGAAGCAAGAAAGGCACTTTTACATCAGCCTTTCGCAAGGAGGCATATATGGCCGGCCAAATAAAAACACGAAAACAGCGGCGGGACAAAAAGTCCGTTGTCAAAGCGCACGGTTCGATTGACATGGCGCAACAGAGCCCGACCGTGCCTTCCCTGGAAAGAACCCTGGGCAACCAGGCGATGCTCGACCGAAGCGATAAAAATACCGCCACGGAAGAAAGCGTCGTCCCGCGCATTGAACTCAAGCGCTTTTCGCCGGACAAGGGCGGGGGCAGCCCCGGCCGACCGGACAAGAGCACCTCTGCGTCGTCCGGCGACCAAGACCAGAGCGCCTCGCTCACCTCCTTTGCCCCTGAGGCGCGCGGGGTGGGCATCCAGGTGGATATCGTCGGTGGCGTCTGCACCCCCACCTATCCGGACGGCTACCGCTGGACCCAGACCATCGACACCAACGTCCCTTTGGGAGGCACCACCTCGCCCTATGTGGATCCACGCCCCAATGACGACACCAAGCCGTTTTACTGGACCGATGCCGAAGCGGCGGCGCGGCCCACCACCTTTATCGACCACCCCTCCCGCAACACTCCGGGGAGCGGGGTGACAACCTGGGATGCGACCCTGGCCTTGAACGGGGTGAACAACAGGACGGTCACCATGATCGATTCCCTGTCCTACGGCTTTTCCATTAACAGCGCGGGCACGGTGACCCCCCATTATCCGATCTGCCCCGGGGGCGGGCTGCTGTCGAGCCACCAATCAACCCTGAGTTCGGAATTCCCGGGATGGACCTTTTCCTAGCAAATTATTTACCCTGAGGACGGGACAGTGGAGGAAAAAGACGATTTCAGCCTGCGCATCATCTGGCGCGGCAATGAAGACAAGCCGTTCTACCGGGCGCATTATGCCTCGCAATCTTTAAGCGACACGCTGAAAGACCAGCCTTTCTGGGGAAACGGGGTGATCAGCGTTGAGGAGTTCGGCAGGGTGATGCGCATCATTGAAACAAACGGATTGCAGATCGAACATGAAGTCGTTAACGGCAACAATTTCGGCTATTTTGTCGAGATCAGGATGGGGGCGCGGACGGATTACTGCTTTCTGGGATTTTCCCGGAAAACACTCGAGCTGCTGGAACGAATGCTCGCGGCATTCAACCCGGAGAACCGTGCCCCGCTGCGCTCGATCATCGACCGCATCGCCATTAATTTACCGTAAAAGGATTGACACTATATGTCCGGAGGATTCTCCAACAAACCGAAAATTCTGCGCGGGGCCTTTGTCGAGTATGGCCTCAGCCTGCCGCCGCTGCTTGTCCCCTTTCAGTTCAATCCGGTGCAGCTGACCCGCAACCGCTCGCTCACCTTTTCGGTACCCAACGCCCCGGAACAGACGGCGCCGGCGGGAGAAACGGAAGAGGCACGGCAACGCCGCATCGCCGCCAGCCGCACGACACTCCGCCAGTTCCATCAGCGGGAGGAATTCTCCGACCTGCTGGAACTGCAGCGACAGCAGCAAGTGAGGGTGCAGGAGGAGTCGGTCTCCTTTGAAATCCGGCTGGACGCAACGGACAAACTGAACGAGGGTGATGCGATCACCGAACAGTTCGGCATCATGCCGCAGATCGCCACCCTGGAACTGATGGTGTACCCCAAGGGGGAAAGCATGCTGGGCGAGGCGCTGGGCGCCCTGCTCGGTTCCTCCGGCGGCTTCAGTTTCACCCGGGGGGAAAACCCGCCGATGATCCTCTTCATCTGGGGGCGGAAAAGGGTGATGCCGGTGAACATCAACAGCATGAACATCACGGAAACCGAGTTCAGCACCGATCTCAATCCGGTACGGGCCACGGTGGCGGTCAATCTCACCGTTATCGAAGGCCCCAATCCGGTGTTCAAATACACCAAGGCAATGAAGGAGGCCATGTCGATTTTAAACCTTGCCAACCTGACCAGTATCACCGATGTGGTTATTCCGGGGTAATATATGTTTTTCAAGAACTCACGCTACCGGAAAGAACCATACACCGTGATTGTCAAGGCCGATGGCCGGCAGGCCAAATCCGTGCGGCTGCGGCGCACTCCGGCGACGCAAGGAACCTTCCTCCATACCATCCAGGAAGGGGAACGACTTGATCATCTGGGATTCCGCTATTACAGGGCGCCGCAGAAATGGTGGCATCTGGCCGATGCGGCGGCGGATTTTCTTTCTCCCCTGGACCTGCTGGGCACGGCTGCCCTGCATCGTGTCCGTATCGGCCTTGACCATGATGATGAGACCGGCCCGCCGCCCTGGAGCGCCCTGGCGGCCGCCCTTTCTTGCCTGCCGGGAGTTGAGGATTTTCTCTTCGAGGAAGAAGTGCTGCTCAGCGAGCAAAGTGTGGAGAGTGACGGCGAAACCATCCCGGTTGCCGAGGAAATTTTTCAACGCTCCGTCCTGGTGACATACAACAGTCTGAATCTTGGCGTTCACCAAATCACGGCAGCGACGGCGGGGAGCGGCTTTGACCCGGGCGCGGCGGAATCCATCGGCCGGACCGGCAAAAAAATCGTCATCCCGCCGGATGGAGCTGCCTGATACGCGCCTATGGAGAATGAAAATCTCGTCATCGAAATCGAAGGGACAGAGGCGGACGACCTCTATCCCAGGCTCCTCAGCCTGGAGGTTGAGCATGACATCGAGCTTGCCGCCATGTTCCGCCTGCGCTTTTCCCTGCTGCTCCACCAGCAGGACGGCTCCTGGACCCTGCTTGATGACGAGCGCCTGCGGATCTGGAAACAGGTGACGATGCGGCTGACGGGCTTTGCCGATGGCGACGAAGAACTGATCCGCGGCTATATCACTCATGTCATGCCCACCTTTGACAGCGATCCTGCCCGCTGCGCGCTGGAAATCTGGGGCATGGACAGCAGTGTCCTGATGGACCGGGAAGAAAAATTAAAGGACTGGCCGAACAAGAAGGACAGCGACATCGCCGCCGAGATTCTCAACAGTTATGGTTTCATGCCGGATGTGGAGGACACGGAGGTGATCCATGACGAGGCGCTGTCCACCATTATCCAGCGGGAAACGGACATGCAGTTTCTCAAGCGGCTGGCGCTGCGGAACGGCTTTGAGTGTTATGTGGCGGGCGAATCGGCCTGCTTTAAAAAACCGGGGCTGAACGAGCCGCCCCAGCCCCTGCTTTCCGTACACTTCGGCAGTGAAACCATGGTCAGCCGTTTTTCCCTGACGGTGAACGGACTGAACCAGGCCACTGTCGCCATGTACCAGCTTGACCGGATGAACAAGGAGGTGCTGGAGACGGAAATCAACGAGGGTGAACAGACCCTTTTGGGAGGCGAGGACGCGGCAAGCCTTGCCGGGCCGTCGACGAATCCCGGCCGGGTGGTGGTGAGCCGTTGCGGGGCGACCGGTACGCCGGAAATGCAGGCCCTGTGCCGAGAACTCTATCACCAGGGAACATGGCTCGTCAAAGGCGAAGGCGAGATTCAGGCCAACCAGTACGGCCACATCCTGCAGGCAAGGAAAACCGTTACCATCCGCGGCATCGGCGAGACGTACAGCGGGGTGTATTATGTCACCCATGTGACCCATCTCTTCACCGAGGACGGGTATCGGCAGCTGTTCATGGTGAAACGCAATGCGCTGATGCCGGAAGGCTCGGAGAATTTTTCCGCTTCATCGAGCCTTTTGGGCGGACTGACATAGGAGGAAACCCGTGACCCTTGAAAAAATCGTTTCCCGGCTGGTGCAGAAGGTGGAGCACCGCTTTTACGGCAAATACCGGGGCCTGGTGGTGGACAACGAGGACCCGGAAGGACTGGGCCGACTGAAGGTCAAGGTGCCGGGGGTCCTGGGCTCCGAGGTGGTCAGCGGCTGGGCCTTTCCCTGCCTGCCTTATGGCGGCGCAGCGAACCAGGGCATGCTGTTCGTCCCCGAGGTTGAGGCCGGGGTGTGGATCGAGTTTGAGGAGGGGGATCTCGAGTATCCCATCTGGGTCGGTACTTTCTGGAGCAAGCCGGGGGGCGAAAGTGAACTGCCGAAGCCGAACGGGGCGGACGGCGCCGAGCAGAGCGCGGTGCAGAATCCCCCGACCCGCAAGATCATCAAAACCGTCAAGGGCCACACCATCCAGTTCGAGGACAAGGACGGCGAGGAGATGGTCACCATTCTTGAAGCGCGGAACGGCAACCTCATTACCCTGGACGCTGACGGCATCGCCATCCGCGAAGGACAGCATGCCCACGAAATCATCATGGACAGCAACGGCATCACGATCACCGACGGCGCAGCCGGCCACGAGATCGCAATGGCGTCGGGAGGACTAAGCATCACCGAGGGAACAAGCGGCCACAGCGCCAACTTAAGCAGCAGCGGGGTGACCATTGAAACGGCAAGCGGCGCCAAGGTGGAGCTGACCCCGGCCGGTATCACCATTGACGCCGGAGCGGGCATGGTGCAGGTCAAGGGCAGCGCTGTCATGCTCGGCCCCGGCGTGCTGCCGGTCATCCGGATGGGCGACATGGGGGTCGGCAATCTGGGCGCGCCGGTACCGATCACCATCACCACCAACACCCAGGTACTGGCATAGGGACGGATATGGGACTCGGCCCGAACAAAAATACGGCGAAGCAGGAGTTTGTCGAGGCCATGCGCGCCCGGCTGGAGGCGCAGGAGGCGGGACTCGGCGCCAATGTGGATGAGCCGTCGGTCAATGACAATCTGGGGGCGCTGGGGGAAGCGGTTTACCGTATCCTGACCGTGCATGCGGAGACCCTGTCAAACGACGGCACGGACCACGCCTTCTGGCAATGGGTGGAGGATGTCGATACCTGGCTGGGGAGAATGGCCTCCTGGCAGCTGGGGGTGAACCAGGCCTTTAGCAATTGGGCCGCCGCCGGCGCGGCAGACCTGCAACTGAAAACAGCCATCACCGGTTTGCAGGGGCCCGGAACACCGCCCGCGCCGCCGGCCCAGTTGAAGGGGAAATTAAAATGAACGACGGCATCGCATTCCCGTTCCCCTTCAGCGTGGGACGGGAAGGAGGCATCAGCGCCGACGGCGGCGACGCGGCGATCCGCGGCAAGATCATCCAGGTGCTGTTCACCGCGCCGGGCGAACGGGTCAACCTGCCCGAATTCGGCTGCGGCCTGTTCAACCTGGTGTTTGAGGCCAACAACGACATCCTTGCCGCGGCCATGGAATTCACCATCGGTCAGGCCCTGGCCCGTTGGCTGGGCGATGAAATCATTGTCGAAGGAATCGACGTCAGCTCCAGGGAGGAAACGGTAACCGTGGAAATTTCGTACACCCGGAAACAGGATCTGTCCCGCGAGGCGGTGCGGGTGCATTTCAAATAGCAGCGACAACCACAGAGGGCGCTGAGAACACGGAGAAAAAACCCTGTGCACTCCGGCTCCTCAGTGGTGAAATATTTTTTCAAAAAAACAAGTAACTATTCAGGGAGACAGGCTAAAGGCTGCGGGCTGCGGAAAAGGCGTCACAAAACATGAACGCATGCAGCACGGACAGCCTGATAGTCTTCAGTCTATCGCCTGAAGTTACAAAGGCAAAAACATGGCGGAAATAAAACAGGTCGGCGAGCATACCGTTGTTGATTACATGGCCCGGGACTATGACAGCCTGCTGCAGTCCATGCGCGAGCTCATCCCCTCCCGGCTGCCGGAATGGAAAAACCATACATCGGAAGCCGATTTCGGCAATGTGCTGCTGCAGCTTTTCGCCCACATGGGCGACATCATCAGCTATTATCAGGACCGGGTGGTCAATGAGAGTTTTCTCGGCACGGCCCAGAGCAGAAGAAGCGTCATCGACCATCTGCGTCTGATCGGCTATCGGCTCGCCACCGCGGCACCCGCCTCGGCAAGTCTTGAGCTCATCATCCCTGCTGCCTGCAACCAGACCATCATCATCCGCCGTGGTGACGCCTTTGCCACCAAAAGCATGAAGGAAAAACCAAGCGTCCGCTTCGAATACGCCAGGGAAGAACCGCTTTCCATCGACTGCGGCATGCTGCCCGTGGATCCGGTGACGGGCAAGAAATACTTCCGCCGCAATTCATTTCTCGGCATAGAAGGGGTGCCGGTGGAGGAAGGGCGGTTGATCGAAAACGAGGTGCTGGGGGTGTCAAACGGCGGCCGCAACCAGCGCTTCACTCTGGCCCACAGCGGCCTCATCCTCAGGGCCGCCGGCGCCGGCCAGAAAATCAACCGTGACATCATCATCACCACCCGGCTGGGCGAGACCATCGACGAGTGGACCCTGCGGGAGACGCTGGCCTTCAGCCGCGAAAAGCAGCAGGAGTATATCGTCGAGATCGACGATCAGGACCGGGCCACGGTGGTTTTCGGCGACGGCGTTTTCGGCGCCATTCCCGGCAACGGCGCCACCGTCCGGGCCAGCTACCGAGTGGGCGGCGGGCTCAAGGGCAATATTGCGGCCGGCGCCATCCAGACCATTGTCAATGCGCCCCAGCTTGCCTTAAACGGCATCAAGGTAAACAATGCCGAGGCCGCCACCGGCGGGGCCGAACGGGAGAGCATCAAACATGCGGTGATGCACGCCCCGGCCGTCTTCCGTTCGCTCAAACGCGCGGTGACCGAGGATGACTACAAGGCACTGGCCCTTGACTTCAAGGGAGTCGGTAAGGTACGGGCCGTATCCGGCAACTGGAACAGGGTTACCCTCTTTGTCGCGCCGGAAGGCGGCGGCAAGGTCAGCGACGTGCTGGAAGCGGCCCTGCTCGCCTACTTTGAGGACAAACGACCGGTGACGACCATTATCGAGATCGAGGATGTTTACTACGTCGCCATCTACATCACCGCGAAAATCGGGGTGAAGAGCTACTATCCGATGGAGGAAGTGCGGGAAAAGGTGCAGAACGCCGCGGGCCGCCTGCTCTTCTTTGACAATGTCGATTTCGGCCAGACCATCTATCTCAGCAAATTCTACGAAGCCATCGAGGCGGTGGAAGGGGTCGACTATGTGACCATCAGCGAATTCAGAAGGGAAAGGCAGCCGGCCGGTTCGGTGGAACCATCGGGCAAGATCAGCCTGAAGGAGGATGAGATCCCCATCATCCCCTCCGGCTGGGTCGCTTACAGCAAGGGTATCAAGGTTCTTTTCGAGGGTGAATGACGGACATGCGCCTGCAAAACCTCACCGCATATGCCTGCCCTGAAGGCAACCGCATCCGGCTCAGCTGGGTCAATCCGGACCCTGCCGCCTTTCCGGGGGTCAGCGTGGTGCGCCGGGCGGACACCTATCCCGTCTCACTTCATGACGGGATGCTGGTGGCCCAGGGCACGGACCTTGATTCCGGCATGAATGACGCGGGCGAAACGCTTTACCGCGTAACAGATGACACGCTGCAAGGTGGGCATCACTATTATTACACCCTGTTCCCCTACAGCAGCGACCCGGCCGTTTTTGTGTTCGACAACCGCAACCGCTGCGCCGCCATGGCCACCTCGCCCTTTGGTTTCAGCGGCCTGATGTTTGACCAGCTGCCGCGCATCTACCACCGCTATGACACGCAAGGTGCCGGAGATAATCCGGCAGTGCCCGAGAGTCTGCGCGATGCCGGACGGCTCCGTCGTTTTCTCGAACTGCCGGGCCTCATCCTCGACCAGTTTTACAGCCATGCAGGCGCGGCCCTTGATCTGCACAACCCGTATCGCATGGACGGCAGTCTGCTGCCCCTGCTGGCCCAGTGGATCGGCTGGCAGATCGATTTCCGCCTGGAGATCGACGCCCAGCGCAACGAGGTGCGGGGCGCCCCCCACCTCTACAAGACCGTGGGCCTCATTCCAACGGTGGAGGCGACGGTGAAGCGCCTCACCAACTGGGAAAGCCGGACCAAGGAATTCGTTCACAACATCTTTCTCAGCAACAATCCGGAAAAATTGAACCTCTGGGCCATGGAGCTGGATGAAACGGAGCAGTGGCAGCAGCAAAACGAACCTTTTTCCCTGCACTTCGCCCATGAGGGCCGCCCAGCGGCGGCAACGGACAGCGACGGACTGCTGCATCTCTTTTACCACACCAGGCGAAAGGACGGCTGGCACATCCGGCAGAAGATCTTTTCCCCGGCAACGGGCTGGGCGGCCGCGGAGCCGCTGACCGATGGCGCGACCATTGACAGGCATCCGGCCGCTGCTCTTGCAGACACCATTCTCTGGCTTTTCTGGGGCAGCTTTGATGAACAGAACGGAGCCTGGTCCATCCGCTGCCGCAGGTTCAACGGGGCACAGTGGTCGGATCCGGAACTCTTCGGTGACGGCTCGGTTCAGCGCCGCGCACCAGCGGCAACGACCGATTCCAGCGGCGGGCTCTGGCTCTTCTGGCGGGAAAAACAGGGCGCAGGCTGGCGATTGCGGTCCAACCGCCATGACGGCAGCGGCTGGCAGCTCGATCCTCCGCCGTTTTTCCCCGACGACGGCGGCCTGCCGCCCCGGGTGGAAACGGAGCCCTTTAGCCTGTGCCTCTCCCAGGGCGGCACGGAACGCATCGTTCTCTTCTGGTCGCAGCTGGAAGCAGGGGCAACCCCCGGCGCGCGAAGAATGACCATTGCCTGGCGGGTCAAGGACTCCGTTGATCCGCATACCGTAAGCGACTGGGGGCCCATCCGGCTGCGTCCCAAAAGCTCTCCGGATATGAATGAAAGCGATCCGGTTTGCCGGGAAAATCCGGACGGCACGCTCTCGGTCTTTTTCAGCTCAGATGAAAACGGCAGCTGGTCCATCCGGCAGAGCAGGCTTGACCCGGCCACCGGCAGCTGGAGCGAGGCCGAGCAAGTCAGCCGCTCCGCCTACACCGAACGCTACCCCCTGGTGCTCATGGTGAACGGCCGGACAACACTGCTTTATCGCTCCAACCGCAACCTCTTTTACAACAGTGATGTTTTCAAGGCAACGGAGACCATTGATCTCCGCTATGCGGGCAGCGTCGCGGCCACGGCCGGCAACATCGCCAAAAACGCCCTGAGGGGCAAATTCGCCGATTTCCAGGCCTACACCCATGATGCCGGAACAAACGGCGTCATGACCGACCGTAACTGGTACTCGCGGCAGACCCTCGGCATCTATCTGACTCCGGACACCGAGGACCCCGGCCTCATCCTGCGCAACCAGAAACTGCTGCGCGGCGTGCTGCGCCGCTTTCTGCCGATCCAGACGCGCTACGTCTTCATCATTGAACCGGCGGTCTACCGGGAAACGGTCTACACCTATGATTTTCCGCCGGCGAGCCCCTCCCGCTTCATCGGCGAGCAATTCAGCGACATTCTGACCACGGTGAACCCGGAAATATACAGCGGCCCGGCGGACACGTACGGCGACACCATTCCCGAATGGCGCTGGCTTCGTGCCCGGAGTTCGGCATACCCGGAGGGAGGAAGCGTCGATTTCAGCGCCCCACCCGTCAGCACCCGTTTCAGGACGTGGCATGTCGGCGTCACGGAAGGAGAAGAATAATGGAACAACGCATTACCGGTCAGCTCAAGGGAATATACAGGGATATTTTACAGGACGGCAACGGCGCAATCATCCATGACAGCGGCTGGACCGCCAACACCATAGTCGAGCGCTGCCGGATCCTGCTGGCGGGATTTATCCGCAACGACCCATCCGACGGCATCCGCTACATGGCCTTCGGGCAAGGGCTCGCCGCTTGGGACGACGGCGGTCCGCCCCCACCGGACCCCATGGCCGTTGCTCTGGTGACCCCGTATACCCCGCCGATTGCCTTTGCAAATCTGTCCGTCGCCTATCTGGACGAGGGCCTCAGCGAGGTAGCGGCACCGACCAGCAGGTTGCAGATAACCGCCATTCTGGAGCCGGGTTATCCCGCCCCGCTGCCGACGCTCGCCACGTACCCGCTGCGGGAGTTTGGCCTGTTCGGGCGACTGGGCGGCACGGATTTCATGATCAACTCGATCCGGCATGCGGTGATCCACAAGGATGCCTCCGCCACCCTGATCCGGATGATCCGATTGTTTTTTTAACAGGAGGCGCACGGTTGAACACAGCAAAGCATGAAATCATAAACCTCGGTAAACACAGAGCGCACGGAGAAGAAAAGAAAAAACTCTGTGAGCTCCGTGTGCTCCGTGGTCAATTTTTTTGACATAAAAGGGGTGTAAATAATGGGCAACTACTCACGCGATACCTTTGACCGGTTGAAACACTACGTCGGTGTCCGGCTGCAGCAGGGCGTGCCTCTCATCGATGCGGACTGGAATGAACAGGAGGACATCCGCAAATTCGAACTGCGGGCCTTCCTCAAGTGGTTTGCCGGTAACGGCGTGCCGCGGGGTAACGACGGCTTTCTCATCTTGGCCGCGGCGGGAACAACCAACAACTTCGACATCAGGGGCGGCAACGGCACGGCCGAAGGCGCCGGCCGCTGCATTGTCGAGGGCCTCGACGTCATGCTGGAAAGCACCATGCGCTACAGCTCCCAGCCGCTCTACAACAATCCAACCCTGGCCGGACAATGGGGAGTCTCGCCGATTGCGCCGCTGACCACGCCGGCCGCCGAACGGCTTGACACGGTCTACCTCGATGTCTGGGAGCGCGAGGTTGACGGCAGCGAGGACACCGATCTGATCAATCCGGCCATCGGCGTTGAATCCTGCGTCCGACTCAAACGGGAATGGGCGGTGCGGGTGGCCCAGGGCAGCCTGTCGCCGCCCGCGCCGGGAGCCGGCCACGTCTTCTACTCCCTGGCCCGCCTGAAACGGCCCGGCGGCAATGCCGCCATCGCAAGCTCCATGATCGAGGACCTGCGCACCACAGATATCAACCTCGCCGATCTGGCGGCGGAAATCGCCGATGCCCGGGGCATGAAGGCCAATCTCGGCAACCGGCTGGACGAATCGCTGACCAAGGGTGGCCAGCTGCGGTTTAACGTGGTGGCCAATGACCAGGTGGCAAGCGGGGCGGCGATCAACGAATCGAAAATCCTTTTCAGCAACACCGGCCATGACCACGCCGGCGGCGCGGCCGGCAACCAGATCGGCGCAGCCGGCCTCGAAAACAGCGCGGTGACAAACGAAAAACTGGCAAACAACGCGGTGACCAATGCCAAAATCGCCAATACCTCGGTCAGTACCGGGAAACTCTATGACGAGGCGGTGACCACGGCAAAGATCGACGACGGCGCCGTCACCCGTGACAAACTCAATCTCACCATCGTCGGCAGCGGCTCGGTGGCGGATTTGGCGCCGGAAGGGATCACGGTCCAGCTGGTGCAGGCCAATGTCGGCTGGGGCGACGGCATCAAACGGATCTATATGCCGGTTTTGGCCATAACGGCAGTAACCGGTTCCGGCATCGCCAATGTCACCCATGAACTGGTATACCGTTCCACTGCGGGCCGGGACACCTATGACGTTTACATCCGCATCAGAAACGAGTCCGGCGGCAGTGAGCAGGTTGATGTTGTCTGGTATGTCTACACCTTTACCGAGGAGTAAATCATGAGCCACAAACTGATGATTTGGAAGGAATTCAAACGGGCCGGGATACTTGACTCAACCGACGCCAAGCTGCAGGCATTTCTTCAGTACATGAAGGGCTGTCGCCAGGGCTGCTGGGAGCAGATCATTCCGGAATTCAAGGAAAAATACTATGATTGTTTCGACACCATCGTCCCGGTACTGGCAGGTATGAATGACCCGCTCATCCAGCTGATTCTGGCGCGTCACGCCGATGCCGCCAAACCCAAGGAAAAAGCCCTGCTGGTGAAATTGGCAAAAGAGGTTGACGTGGAAAAAAATCCGGTGCTGCTGAAGCGCATCGCCGGCCTGAAAATTGGCGGCGTGGACAATGAGCTAAAAAAACGGACATTGCCGGAAAATCTGCGCAAATATGTAGAGGGTGAGTAAAATCGATCTGACCGGTCTGCGGACGGAGCGCCGCCGCTGCCTGCACCGCGCAGGCAAATGCGGGAAAAGGCGGACCGCCGCACCAGCGAAATGAGGGTTAGGGAAGGATGGGGGTTTCCGGCAAGCGAATGCCATTGCCCCCGGAGCTCCCGAAGGCGGAATGCGCCGGCGCTCCGTCCGCAGGCCGATCAGGGAACAAAAAAAGTGCCTAAAGTGCTTCAAGTGCCTAAAATGACTGAATTTGTGGCGCTCCTCATTAAAGGAAATCTTATTTTAGGCGCGTTAAACTGTAGCGCACTTTAGGCACTTTTGACAGACTCGTAAAAAGGGAGAAATTTACCACAGAGCGCACAGAGCACACAGAGATAATTCCATGTAATAAAAAATATTTCTCTGTGATCTCTGGGTGCTCTGTGGTGAAAAAAAAATGATTTTTTACGAAACCATCACTTTTACAACAACCGCTCTCCGAGTGGGGCGCCGCCGCTGCCTGCACCGCGCAGGCAAATGCGGGAAAAGGCGGACCGCCGCACCGACAAAGGTTAGAGAGGGATGGGGGTTTCCGGCAAGCGAATGCCATTGCCCCCGGATCTCCCGAAGGCGGAATGCGCCGGCGCCCCACCCGGAGGGCGGTTGTTGTTGAAAAAAGGAGCCAGGAGGCGGCATAAATTTCTTGAAACCAAAAGGATATAAAATTCTTTCTCCTGACTTCCGGCTGCCAGCCTTTTATGGAAAAAATGACCATCACCATCCACGGATACTATCACGACAGATTCATGCGCCCCGGCCGCCCCCCCATTGACCGGGGCTGGCGCTGCAACCGCATCATGAACGGCTGCGGCTCGCTGCTGGCCGCCCTGATGCGGGGAAACAGCGGTTTAGGCGGCATCATGTACCTGGCAATGGGCGAGGGGCTGAAAGCCTGGGACGGTTCGCCGCCCCGGCCCGATCCTGCCGCCACCGGACTGGTGCGGGAGATCCTGCGGCGGCAGATCACGGCTGAATCAATCGTTTTTCTTGACGGGGCGGACCAGCCAAGCAGCCTTCCCACGGCCAGGCTGCAGATCGATTTCAGCTTTTCCAGGGATGACTTTGCGGCAGAAGGCGTCCAGCCGGTCAGGGAATTCGGCCTGTTCGGCGGTAATTCCACCAACGATGCAGGCAGCGGTCTTTTAATCAACCATGTCATCCATCCCCGCATTGATATCAGCGCAGGCCTCACCCTGTGCCGCACCCTGCGGCTTGATTTCAGCCAGGGGCTTGTTCCCCGGGACAGCGCGGCGGGACATTTCGGCGGCCATCTGCCGATCCGGTGCATCGACGGGGTGGGTGACGTTTACGGCGACGCCCTGAACGCAGAGGGCATCATAACCCTTGCCGACCTCGCTGCTTCGGCTCTTCATATGGAAATTGAAAACATTCCCTCCGCCAAAATGATGGAATTTCGCGCCAAGGCCGGGCTTGTCCTGGCAATTGAGGCCGATCTCTCTCCCCTGGCCCAGATGGCGGATGCCTCGGTCAGCGACATCCTGAAGCTCGATGCCTTCAGCCATGAAACGACGGGAGCCGGAAGGAATGCGGCACCAGGCCGGTTGCTCCGACTGCAGGAAAAACTCACGGTGCTGCAGGTGGCCCTGGATGAATGGGAACTGCAAAAACTGACCGGCCGGGATCTGCTCGACTGGATTTGAAACAGGCGTCTTTTCAAAGAGGTCGCTATGTCCGAAAAAATACGTTTTTAATTAGCACCCGTGACGTCGATAAAAAAGGAAAATTTTTACCCGGGCCAGGCGAAACAACGTTTCTTCAAATAGTCCTTTTCGGGGAAAACCCAAAATGATCGTAAAAATTGCTGAATTTTTAATAATTCTGGAGGAAATGGGGCAGATTTCTTAAAATGGATTATGAAAGAAAGGAAGAGAAATTTATTTTTTATTATTTTTTCCAGGAGGAGTGGGTCGCTATGAAAAAGCTGAACGTCATGATCCGTTGTTTATTGCTTCTTGTGGTCTTCTTCGCCTTTGCGGCCTGTGCATCAACGTCCCAGAAGGCAAGCACGGGTGAATACGTTGACGATTCGGTCATCACGACAAAGGTAAAATCCCTGATTGCCAAGGATGATCTTGTCAATTTATTCAAAATCAGCGTCGAAACTTACAAAGGCACCGTTCAGTTGAGCGGCTTTGTCAATTCGCAGCAAGCCGCCAAAAGAGCGGGGCAAATCGCTCGCAGCGTCGAGGGGGTTCAATCCGTCAAAAATGATCTGATCGTGAAATAGACGAACCAGTCATTCATGCCCGCCGCAAAAAACGTGTCGGCTTAATTCCCTGGTTGGACGAAGCCGCTACGCGGCAGACGA
>AMWB02141024.1_pt1 | contig 48447 bp, 48 predicted proteins | sample 200311 | NCBI WGS metagenome assembly AMWB02 (sample SAMN02737377, study PRJNA173069) | bioreactor metagenome | biome: anode biofilm in microbial fuel cells | place: USA: California | collected 2010-12-16
ATACGAAAACTTAAATTTTACATTGTACTAGGAGTTACAGCGAACAGGAGTGCTTGATGCCGGCAAATTTTGCCGGCCCGATTCCGGGCACGTCGAGAAGTTCACGCATGTCATGAAATCCCTTTCTTGCATCTCGCAGGGTTATGATTCTGCGGGCGAGAGTCGGCCCAATTCCTGGAATTGTTTGAAGCAGTTCCGCATTTGCCCTGTTGATGCTGACCGGTAAAAAAAACAATGGCCGCATCTGGTCGGGAAGAGGACGTTGCAGAAGATGCGTCGGGACAATGGATTCCAGTGTCTGCGCATCTTCTGCGGGAAAAGTGGGGAAAACAGTTTGCAGGCTGATAAGGATGCCGACGACCAGGAGGACGATAACCCGATAATCCTTTTTCATGTCCCCTTTTTGCTTCATGACGCCTGTTTTTTCTTTTCATCCTTCATCAGTTTATGACTGATGCTGTCAACCAGGGCCTGCCAGCTCGCCTCAAGGATATCATGGGAAACGCCGACCGTTCCCCATTCGGAATCCTGATCGCGGGATTCGATCAAAACCCTGACCCGTGCGCCTGTGCCATGTTCACTGGCAAGAACACGGACTCGATAATCACTGAGCCACATTTCAGCCAATGACGGATAAAAACGGGTAAGCGCCTTGCGCAGCGCCTTGTCCAGGGCGTTCACCGGCCCATCGCCCAAGGCCGCCGTGTGCACCACCTCTCCACCGACTTCCAAACGGATGGTTGCTTCTGCCTGGGGGGGCTGATCCATGTCGCTTTTCTGGTTGATAACCCGAAAACTGATCAGGGTAAAATATCGACGCTGCACACCAAGGGCCCTGCGCATCAGCAGTTCAAACGATGCCTCAGCCCCTTCATATTGGAATCCCTGGTTCTCCAGGGTTTTCAATTCCTTGAGTATCGATGTCACCACCGGATCACGGCTGTCGAGATCGATGCCGAATTTCTTGGCCTTATGCAGGACATTGCTTCGTCCCGATTGGTCGGAGATGAGAATTCTGCGGATGTTGCCTACCTTTTCCGGATCAATGTGCTCGTAGGTCAGCGGGTTTCTCTGCACCGCACTGACATGGATTCCTCCCTTGTGAGCAAAAGCCGAGGCGCCGACATAAGGCTGATAACGGTTGTGGGGCAGATTGGCCAGTTCATTGATATACCGGGACGTTTCGCTGAGCTTTTTCAGGTTGCTAGCCGCCTCGAAATTGTAGCCCAACTTCAGGGCCAAGGCGGGAATAACGGAAGTAAGGTTGCAGTTGCCGCACCTCTCCCCGTAACCGTTGATGGTTCCCTGAACCTGACGGGCGCCCATGGTGACGGCAATAAGCGAATTTGCCACGGCGGTTTCCGTGTCGTTATGGGCGTGAATTCCCAGCGCCACATCATGGCCGCACCTGGCAAGATGATTCTGTACCTCCCGGAAGATATCGGGCATTTCGGTGGGCAGGGTGCCGCCGTTGGTATCACACAAAACAAGCAGCTCCGCTCCGCCCTTCACGGCTCTTTCCAGTGTTGCCAGGGCATATTCCCTGTTGTTTTTAAAACCGTCGAAAAAATGTTCCGCATCGTAAAAAAGGTGCTTCACATGGGGGCGGAGATAGGCCAGTGAATCTTCAATGATCAACAGATTATCTTCCAATTCAATGCGGAGCGCCGCATGAACGTGGATATCCCAACTTTTACCGAAGATGGTAATAACCGGGGTGCGGGCGGCGATCAAGGCATTGAGGTTCACGTCCGCATCAGCCGGATTATGAAAAAGCCTGGTGCTGCCGAATGCGGCCACCTGTGCATGTTTGAGGTCGTAATTCCTCATCTCTTCAAAGTACTGAGTCGCGGTTGGATTCGCGCCCGGCCAGCCACCTTCAATAAAATCAATACCGAGCTCATCGAGTTTCAGGCTGACCCGCACCTTGTCTTCAACGGACAAATTGAAGTTTTCGGCCTGGCATCCATCTCGCAGCGTGGTATCGTATATTGTCAGTTGTCTGTTCATGGTTTCTCCATTTTGCGTTGAATCAGCCTATCATTTTTCTTCCAGGGGCAAATTCGCCTTCTCGAGTTCAAAGGCGTCATGCAGGGCTCTGACGGCGAGTTCGGTATATTTTTCATCAATGACACAGGAAATCTTGATCTCAGAGGTGGAAATCATGTGAATGTTGATATTTTCCCGGGCGAGAATATGAAACATGGTGGTGGCGATACCTGAGTGATTGCGCATGCCGACACCGACAATGGACACCTTGGCTATCTTCTGGTCGCCCGTAACGCTTTCCGCCCCTATTTCCTTGGCGATTTTTTCCACGATCAGCATCGCCTTGTCATAATCGGTGCGCGGAACGGTGAAGGTCATATCCGTCATCTCCCCTGCCCTGGTGTTCTGGATAATCATATCCACCACGATGCCGGCATCGGAAATGGGATTAAAAATACGAGAGGCCGTGCCCGGCGTATCCGGCACTTTGCTGAAAGTTATACGCGCTTCATTTTTGTTGTATGTGACACCTGAAACCAGCATGGATTCCATAATTTTATCCTCCTCAACAACCCATGTGCCTTCCGTCTCCGTAAAGGTTGAGCGCACATGGACCGGTACTTTGTATCTTTTGGCCAGACTTACGGAACGGATATCAAGCACTTTTGCACCGAGACTCGCAAGCTCCAACATTTCATCATAGGTTATTCTGTCAATCTTTCTTGCAGACGGACACACGTTGGGGTCCGTTGTGTAGACACCTTCCACGTCGGTGAAAATATCACACTGATCCGCCTGCAGTGCGGCAGCCAGGGCCACTGCCGTGGTGTCGGAACCGCCGCGTCCCAGGGTGGTGATGTCGCCTTTTTCCGTCACCCCCTGAAACCCGGCCACCACGACGATTTTGCCTTCATCCAGGTGGCGCTTTATCAATTCCGAGTTGATCTCCTTGATACGCGCCTTGGTGTGCATGGTGTCGGTACTGATTCGGACTTGATCCCCCAGCAGGGAAATCGAATCCATGCCTGCCGCCTTAACCGCCATTGCAAAAAGAGCGACGGTTACCTGTTCACCGGTGGCAAGAAGAACATCCATTTCCCGTGGGTCCGGAATAGGCTGCATCTGTTTGCTCAGATCAACAAGACGGTTGGTTTCTCCGGCCATTGCCGACAAAACCACCACCATCTGGTTTCCCTTTTTGCGGCAATCCATGACCCGCTTCGCCACTGCTTTGATTTTTTCCGGATTCGCGACGGAAGTACCGCCAAATTTTTGAACAATTAATGTCATATATCCAAACACTCCTGTTTCATGCTTATGGGCTCGTCAGAGCGATAAACCCAGTAAATAGAGTATTGCTGTGAAAATACATCTGTTTTTGTGAACCAAATGCCCCCCTCAAGAAAGATGGCACGCTATTTGCTTTCGCTTAAGCATAAAAAATAGCGGAAACTAAAAGCAAAAATAAATAACAGGAAACAAGCTGTGTTATCAAGGGGAAAGAGAAATTATTCCAAAAAATTACCAAAAAGAGCGCCGGCAACTCGACAAATGGCGCCTGAAAAGGTATAAATTTGGACCTTCTTGTTTTTTTTACTTTTTTTCCCAAATAGATGTTGTAACAACCATAGGATTTTGCTAGAAAATTACAGTATGTTTTTCCGATAATTTTCCAAAGGGATAATTCATGACGAAAGAAAACAAAACGCTTTTGACAAATTTGGCCATTGCTGTCTTTGTTATCACCTTTATCGTTACAAGTTTTAATTTTTATCAGGACGAACCGTCCTCTCCCGCTATCGCCTCGCTGCCGCCTGAAAAGGAAAAAACAGATGCGGTTGAACAGCCCGACAATTTCTTCCACACTCTGGTCGAGGGAACTCTTCAGCGGGGTGATTCGTTAAGCAAGTCGCTGCAAAGATACAACCTGTCCGATGATGTGCGAAAGCAGATCGTCGATTATCTGGCGGATTGCCTTGATTTCCGCCGCCTTCGCCCCAATGACAAATACCGTGTTTATCTTGACGAAGAAGGCCGGCTTCTTCGCTGTGAATATGAATCAGGCCCGCTCGACTGCTATTCCGTCACCCGAGAGGATGACACCTTCAAAGCCCAAAAGGAGGTGGTTGACCTCAACGTCAAAACCTGCATGATCGACGGGGAAATTTCCTCGTCGCTTTTTGACGCCTTTTTTCAGCACAACCTCCAGGCCTCTTTGCTGTATGCCTTTGCCGACATTTTCTCCTCCCGGATTGACTTCAACACGGAAACCCACAAAGGAGACACCTTCCGGCTTGTGTTTGAAGAATTTTACAAAGAAGACAAATTTATCGGCTACGGCAAAATTCTTTTTGCCCGATATCAACAGAAAAATGCCGAGATTTTTGAGGGATATTTTTACTCGCCGGACGACAACAACCAGGGCGCGTATTATGACTCCATGGGCAAAGAGCTTGGCGCCTCTTTCATCAAATCGCCCGTTCCAGTCGGCCGGGTCACCTCAAATTTCACTTTCAAACGCAAGCATCCGATTCTCGGCGTCGTACGTCCCCATCTGGGAGTGGATCTTTCCGCGCCCATTGGCACCCCGATCATGGCCGCCTCTGACGGCAAAATTGTTTCCATGGGTTTCGAGGGGGGATTTGGTCGGCAGGTCGTCCTTTCCCATGCGGGAGGATACAAGACATATTACGGCCATCTGTCCCGTTTTGCCAAGGGTTTGAAAAAGGGAAGCGTCGTCAAGCAAAAAGATATTATCGGCTATGTCGGTTCTTCCGGGCTTTCCACCGGTCCTCATCTTGATTACCGTCTGGAACATCTCGGCAAATTTCAGGATCCGTTTTCCGTGGAAATGCTGCCGAAAACCGTCCTGGCAGGAACGGAAAAAGAACGTTTCAACAACAAAATGTCCACCCTGGCCGGCATGATAGATTCCACTTCAGCCCCGGACACCCTTTATGTTCGTCGTCTGGTTGTACAACCCGAGGACAAGATCACCCTGCTTTAAATGTCCCTCGAACGACCACCCTTTAATATTGTCCTTGTTGAGCCGGAAATCCCTCCGAATACCGGCAGCATAGCCCGTCTTTGCGGGGCCACGGACACCATTCTGCATCTGATTCGTCCGCTCGGCTTCAGCACTGACGACAAGCAGCTGAAGCGTGCCGGGCTTGATTATTGGCAATATGTAACCATCAAATACTGGGATAGTCTTGATCAGTTTCTTGAAGCCCAGGACGAAACAACACTTTATTTTCTCAGTAAAAAAGTTGATCGACCATACACCAAAGCGGTTTTTCATCCCGGAGATTTTCTGATTTTCGGCAAAGAAACCAAAGGTCTCCCCGAGGAAATTCTACGCCTGTATCATGACCGCTGTTTTTCTCTCCCCATGTCCAATCCCCATATCAGAAGCCTCAATCTTGCCATGGCCGCGGGTATTGTCCTGTATGAGGCACTGAGACAACAAAGTTGTTAAGATGACTTTTTTCTCCTTTACCCCCTCCCTTTAACTTGATAAAGTTTTAAATTCACTGCAGGGAACTCTGCGAAATAATCTTGCTGTTCTTGCTCTTTTGTGACGGATCCCCGTGCCGCTCCGAATTTGAAAACATTGATGCTCTCCTGCGAGAGCGGTGCAGAAAATATCACAACTGGTACTTTTTTGTGAGAAAAATTCTTGTCATTGATAATAATCCGGTAATCAGAAAAATTCTGTCCGCGGCCTTGGAAAAAGAAAATTTCCTGGTTTTAACAGCCGAGGACGGTCTTTCCGCCTATGATATGCTGCTGGATTTCACCCCTGACATTATTTTCCTTGATCTGATCATGCCGAATATAAATGGGGAGCAGTTCTGCCAGATGGTCGCGGGCAGAACCGATCTTGCCCGTACCACTATTATCGTTATTTCCGGGGTTGCGGTAGAGGCCCGCGGCGAATGCGAAATCAAAGGGGTTCATGCCTGTATTGCCAAGGGACCGAACCTGGTGAATCATGTGGTGAATGCGGCTCTTCATTTTACCCCAAACCACAATCACGAAAACGGCCATATGGTTTTCGGCACGGAAAACGTTTTTCCCCGGGAAATATCCCTGGAACTGCTGGCCGCCAACCGTCATCTGCGGGTTGTTTTGAATAACATGAGCGAGGGCATTGTCGAGCTTGCCCCTGACAACAGAATAATTTTCGCCAATCCCGCAGCAGCCCTGCTGGTCGGAATGCCCCAGGATAAATTGCTGGCTCTCGACTTCACTTCTTTTTTTTCCGATGCCGACCGGGTACGGATTGTTAACATCCTCCGGAATCCTGAAAAGAAAACAGCATGGCAAATTGATGATGACGCACCGGTTCATTTCAACAATCAGCAGGTGACAATTAATTTTCTTCCTGTTCATGATAAAAAAAGCCGCACAGTCATCGCCATTATCAAGGATGTCAGCAAAACAAAAGTCGCGGAAAAGAGACTGAAGGAAGCAAAAGAGTACCTCCATTCCATTTTCCACTCGGTTCAGGCCGGCATACTGGTCATCGATGCGAAAACAAATCGAATCGCTGATGCAAACCCCAGGGCCCTCGAACTGTTCGGCTTGAACAAGAATGAAATGGAGGGCTACCCCTACCACGATTTCGTCCCCGGACAACAACTTTCCCCTGATATTCCGGAAAACAAAAATGCCGGCCAGGCAACAACCCAGATAATCACCAACAGCCGGGGAGAAAAAATTCATATCCTGAAGACATCAACCGAATGCCTTGTCAATGACAGAAAGTTTATCGTCAAAAGTTTTCTCGACATCACGGAACAGAAAAATCTCGAGGAAAAATTTCATTCTTTGTCCATAACCGATGAGCTGACCGGTCTGCTCAATCGTCGCGGCTTTCTGATGATGGCCAAAAAACAGTTGCGCATAGCCGACAGAAATCAAGGGAAGCTGATGTTGCTTTTTGCCGACGTTGACAATTTAAAAATCGTCAATGACACCTATGGGCATGAAATCGGCGATCTCCTTCTTATGAATGTCGGGAAAATACTTTCTTCTTTCAGAAGTTCCGATATCATTGCCCGACTGGGCGGCGATGAATTCGCCGTGCTTGTTTCAGATGGCTCGGAATCAGACGGCGAACAAAAGCTGAAAGACCGTTTTCAGGTTCTTCTTGATGAAGCAAACCTGGAAAACAAACTTGATTTCGACATCAGTGTCAGCATCGGAGTCGCTACCTATGATGGTGAAAAAATTGCCCAGGTCGAGGAACTCATCGCCGAAGCTGATAAAAGGATGTATCTGTCTAAAAAAGACAAAAAAAACAGATGATGCACGATCATCATTCAGTTGATTCCAACAAAAAAAGCCTGCTTTGAAAAGCAGGCTTTTTTTGTGGAATGCGGTTGAAAAAGCAGAATTATTTACCTTCGTCCTCGCTCAATTCTTTCAAGACAACGGCACCGGCAAGTCCGAGCATGCCAAGGTTTTTGACCTTTTTCATCTCGGGCTTCAAGCGGGCCAGGAGACTCCGACGCAAAGAAGCTGCGGGCATCCCGGTTGGCGTTGACGTGCTGGTCAGCAGATGCATGTCCTTTTTATTGCCGTAATAACGGGAGTTCGGCCCGATACTGACGGCGGTTGACGTCAATCCCACCGCGCCCTTTTTGACGTACTGGGAAACCTCGGAATCCGGGTCATCAAGATCGCCGAAAATCCTGGCATTGGCGAGACAGGTCTGGACACACGCGGGCTGCAGTCCCTTCTCCACCCTGGGCATGCAGTAGGTGCACTTGTCGGCGATGCCTTCACCGCCGATTTCTTCGTTGACGATGTCCTTGTTGACATAACGGGCACTGTAAGGACAGGCATCGGCACAGGCACCGCAACCCAAACAGCGGTCCTGGTCAATCTGGACGGTGCCGTTGAATGGATCCTTGTAGGTGGCGGCAACCTGCATTGTTTTTGTTTGGCCTGTTTTGCCGTCCGTGAATGTTTTTTCTACCGTGTCGGCGGGACAGACATCCACGCATGCAGGCTGATTGCAATGATTGCAAAGGCCGGGATAATAGGTTGACGCAAGACCTTCCGGCGTTTTGGCCGGGCCGAGGCGATGCACCCAGTTCCGGCCCTTATCGGCCGGCACATCCCATTCCGCCTTGCAGGCAATGGCGCAGGCATGGCAACCGATGCATCTGTTTAAATCAATTATCATTCCATACTGCATAAGGGTTTTACCTCCTTAAAGACGTACAGTTGTTCAAGTCTTATGATAAATATCGTAGAGTGCATAATCATAATGATTCAAACGTTGATTATGCAGAGATATCAAGAGTTTTACCGTTCTTGACGATTTTTACGAAATTGTTGCGCATACCATGGCAACCGGTTTCCGGATCAACCGCAAGTTTCGTGATCAATTCCTGATCGTCTATACCTTTTTTAAAACCGGCAGTCATCATCGGGTTTCTGGAGCCATAGCCATGGGCAATATAAATGGTGTCCTTCCGGATGCCTGGTGTGGACTTGATGATGCTGGTTGCAGAGGAAACGACACCCTCGCTGTTTACCAGGCTGACTTCGTCGCCGTCTTGCAGTCCCAGTTTGTTTGCAACGTCATCATTGACCCAAACGGGGTTGACCGGCATCTCATGATTCAACCAGACATTGTTCTGGCTGCGATTGAAGGTATGCACAGGGGAACGGCCATAAACAAGTCTGGCAAATCCCTTGGGAGTTTCTTCAACCGGAATATAGGTCGGCACGCCCGGATAACCGCTGTCCTCCAGGTCCTCATTATAAAGAAGAACCTCAAAATCCTCTGCAACGCCGTAAGGATCCTTGCCGGGCTGAAGATGAATACCATCCTCTTTGCGGATCTGCTCAAGGGAAAGATTGACCGTGGCAAGCTCCTTGTCAATCTTTTCTTCAAGGCTTTTTACCGGGATCTTGTCGGCGTAGCCCATGCGCGTGGCCAGTTCGTTGGTAATCCACACCTGATCCTTGCGTTCAAACATGGCCTCAACCAAGGGCATTCTCGGGGCAATGAATTGCTGATGCGGATCGGCAAAATTCCACTGAGTGCCTGTCTTGATGTAATCGTACCTTTCCAGGTAGGACGCTTCAGGCAACAGGATGTCCGCATACATGGTGATGTCGGTGGGCATGACATCAACGCACATGACGAAATCCATTTGCTTTAAGGCATCTATTGTTTTCTGCTGATTCGGGATGGTTTGCATGGGGTTCTGGCCCCAGATAACACACGCCTTGATGGGATATGGCTTGCCGGTCAGGCAGGCCTCCCTGATCAGATCAGTGGGCGTACCGGGAGGAGAATAATGATGCTTGTCCGCCATCAGACGAAGATTATGCTCACCACTATGTTCACCCTTGGGCCAGCCTATCCCTTTTACCTTGGGCCCTTTCGGTTTGACAAAACCGCCGGGAACGCCGATGGCGCCGAGCAGGGCGGTCAGACAACCCTGGGCGCGCATGCGCTGGAAATCGTTGCCGTGCCAGCTCACATGGCGGCCCGGATGAATGGAAACATTCGGGGCGTTGGCGGCAAGCAGGTCGGCGACCTCCTGAATCTGCTCCACCGGCACATCACAAATTTTTGCGGCCCAATCCAGGGAAGCATGAGAAATGCCTTTCTTGAATTTTTCAAACCCGACACAACGTTCGCCGACGAATTTCTTGTCGTATTTATCTTTTTCCAGCAGGTAATTCATGACAGCCAGCATGAATGCGGTATCCGTACCGGGCTTTATCTGCACCCAGATATCGGATTTGGCGGCGGATGCGGAATAACGGGGGTCAAGAACGACCAGTTTTGCGCCGTTCTCCAGGCCTTTCAGGTATCTCTTCAGGTGGGAGACATGAACATTTTCGCCCAAATGGTCACCGACCAGAAAGATCACTTTGGCATTGGCCATGTCGACATTCTCACCCGGAGGCGTGCCGAAGGTAGCCATGTACCCGGTGTCCCGCAAGCCGCGGCACTGAAAGAAGGATGCCTCGCTCACATTGTGGGTGCCGATGACGTTTTCCAGATACTCCATGGGGTATTTCGCCGATGCGCCATGAGGAAACATGGCGATTCCGTGGGCTCCGTATTTGGTTTCTACGGCTTTCAACTTGGTCGCGCATTCATCAAGGGCCTCTTCCCAGGTGATGCGTTTCCATTTTGGATTGCCTCTTTCACCGATATTTTTCATCGGATACTTCAGGCGATCCGGATCATACAGCAGTTTGATGCCGGCGTTGCCGCGGGCACAGATGGCAGTCCCGTTATCAATGCCTTTCGGGTTGCCTTCAAGCTTGACAAGCTTTTTATCTCGTACTTTCCCCACCACATTACAACGCCAAAAACACATTTCACAGACACCGCCGGTGACCGTCTCGGTAGCAACGGCACTGCCGGGTGCTGTGAATTTGTTTGGTGCAAACCCGGTTTCCGCCGACACAACTTTGGCCAGCGGAATCGACGCAGCCGCCAAAGACGTGGTTTGCAGGAACTTGCGTCGTGTCATTTTGATAGACATATTAAAGCCCCTCCCTCGTAAAAAAAACGATTAATTTCATCACCACCCGGTAATAAGGATGATGAGCCTCCTCAATAACCTTGTCCATGAAAATTGAAAACCAGGGGGTGAAAAATTTCTCAAGAAACTCTTTTTCTCCTTTTTCGTCTTCTTCATGCGCAAGTAAAGCCAAAAATTCCAGTTCGTAAACAATATGATCAGGAAGGTCATCTTCCCGGACCAGGGAAAATCCCTTCTCCCTGTAAAACTTCTTCGTTGATTCAGCGATTCTGCCGTAGAAGGTGCCGTCGCCCCTGTAATGGACAGAGGCATAGGGTGGCGCGATGACATGGGGCACGGCATTGATGAAAAGGCGGGTATGTTCAACCTGAATATCTTCGATGAAATCCGAAGATTCTTGCCGAGACGTGAGCAACTCCTCTCTTTCCGCATGAAAGTGCAACTCGGCAAGAAGAGAAAGCAGGGCAGACCAGTACTCTTCCGTGAACCAATCCGTTGTCGGATATCGCATTGATTGCGCAAGGAATCGATAAACATCCGCCATGGAATTTTTACTTTCGGCACTGGTCATGTATTTTCCGGATCGCCTCCATAGAAAAAAACTATTAGTGCGGCATTTGTCACAAAATGGTAATATTTACAGGAAAGATTAAACGGTGTCAACCTGGATGCAACAAGATTCCTGACAGGATATATATGACGGACATGGAGAATGAGCCGTTTCGTTCAGGGCAACGAAACGCCGGATATCATGCGTTGCCGCTTCATCCGGACTTTTTCAGGAAAACGGGGAAAACTGCAGGCAGTCGGCGTCAATCACAGAGAGGCGGAAAAGAAGCGAGATTCAGCAGTTCGATAATATCGGATGGAAGCTTGGCCAGTTTCCCCGTCATGTTCACCGAGGCATGAATGGTAAAGCCTTTTACCAGCAATTTGTTTCCCTCTGATTTCAGGATGTGATGATTAAAACGCCAGGAAAAAGCTGAAATCTGCTGCATGGAGGTTTTGATGGTAATGAGATCATCATATCGAGCAGGTGCCTTGAAGCGCAAATAGCTTTCCACCACCGGCAGAATAAACCCGCGTTCTTCAATTTGACGATAGGAACAGACGTGTTCCCGCATGAAGTCAGACCGTCCAAGTTCGAAAAAACGGAGATAGTTGGCGTTGTAGACCACTCCCCCGGCATCGGTGTCGCCGTAAAGAACCCGGTAGGAACTCAGCTGGACGGGATCGGTCAGGTTGATCTTAAGTAAAGACATTTCCACAAGAAAATTTTATTTTTCAACCACGAAACGAAAAAATTTCTCGCCGTTTGCAAAATGCACAGAAGAAGCTGCGCCGTTTTTCTCGGTATAACCGTTGTTGTTTTTCTTCTCCGGGCTGCGGGAATCAAAAAGGGCAAAAGGGACCGGATCGGCAACATGGGTTTTCAGCCGCAAAGGGGTCAGGTGGTCCATGCAGATAACCAAGCGAAAATCCGTTGTCTTGTCCTGAAGCATGGCATCCACCATGGGCCGGACGATTTTGTCGTCAAAATCTTCAATGGCCTGTATTTTTTCATCAAGCAACCCCTGATGGCCGGTTTCGTCCGGCGCCTCGACATGCACAAGGACAAAATCTTTTTCACTGATCGCTTGCAGGGCCGCATCGACCTTGCCTTGGTAATTGGTATCCAGATAGCCTGTGGCGCCGGGCACGTTAATGATTTCCATGCCGGCATAGACACCAATACCCTTGAGCAGGTCAACCGCTGAAATCAACGCGCCGCTGATGCCGTAATTCTCTTGCAGGGTTGACATTTTCGGGGCCTTTCCCTGGCCCCAGAGCCAGACTCCGTTTGCCGAAGATTTGCCAAGCTCCTCCCTCTTCTTATTGATGGGATGCTTCTGCAGGATCTGCCCCGCTTTCTTCATGAATTCCATTAACAGCGGCTGCAGCTCATATTTTTTCCAGAAGGCAGTGACGTCCTGGCCGGTATAGTCATGTGGCGGAACGGTGACAAGCCCGGCCGGATTGCCTCGATAAATAAAAAGATGGCGGTAACTGACACCGGGATAAAGGGTATATTTATCGTTTGAAATGGAATCATTGATCGCTCCGACGAGTTCCCTCGCCTCGTCCGTATCAATATGGCCGCCGCTGTAATCAACCATGATGACCCTGTCGCCTTCGTGGTGCAGAGTCACCAGATTGCAACGGAAGGCGATCTCGTTTTCCTGCAAATCAACTCCGAGGCTGGCGGCTTCCAGGGGAGAACGACCGGAGTAGACTTCTTCCGGTCTGTATCCAAGCAGAGACAGATTGGCCACGTCGCTGCCGGGGGGGAACCCCTGGGGAACCGTTTGCACCTGGCCCTGTATGCCGTGCCGGGCGATGAAATCCATGGCCGGTGTCCTGGCAGCTTCCAGGGGCGTTTTCCCCTCGAGCACATCGAGGGGAAAATCTCCCATGCCGTCCCCAACCAATATGATATATTTCATGTTATTCTTCATTAACCAGAATTCTAATCTTCACCGTTTCCGCAGTGGTGGTTTCAAGCGCGTTGATTTCCTCAAGGGCTTTTCTCACAGAGGCTTCCTTTGCTTCATAGGTCCGCATGACGATGGGGACGGTTCCTTTTTTCTCCCTGCCCTTCTGAATCACCGATTCAATACTGATGTCGTATTTCCCGAGGATGCCGGAAATTTTTGACAGCACCCCAGGTTTATCCAGGGTGGAAAATCTGAAATAATAGGGAAAGCTGAGTTCTTCCAGGGGAGTGATGCGTCGTCGGGCGATATGCTTGTGCTGATAGGAAAGACTGGGGACCCGATTGATTGCATTACAGGAAATGTTTCTGGCGATATCCACCACGTCGGCCACAACCGCGCTGCCGGTCGGCATCTTACCTGCACCTTTGCCGTACAGGAGAATGTTTTCCACCATGTCGCCGGTAAAATAGAAACCGTTGTATGCCCCGTTGATATTGGCCAGCATATGTTTTTCCGGCACCATGGTCGGGTGAACCCGTGCCTCGACATGTTCGCCGTGGTTGCGGCTGACGGCCAACAATTTAATGCGGTAACCGAACTCCTTGGCAAACTCGATGTCAATCGGCTCGATCCGGGAAATGCCTTCGCAGATGACATCCTCCAGCCGCACATCCATGCCGTAGGCCATGGTCATCAGAATGACAAGCTTGTGGGCTGTATCGATACCCTCAATATCATAGGTTGGATCGGCCTCAGCATATCCTTTTTTCTGCGCCTCGGCCAGAACCTCTGCAAAGGGGGTTCCATGGTCGGTCATCTGGGTCAGGATATAATTGCCGGTACCGTTCATGATGCCCATGATGGTCAGTATTTTGTTGGCAACCAGACCTTCCTTGAGGGTCTTGATAAGCGGGATGCCCCCTCCGACACTGGCCTCAAATCCGATTTCCACATTTTTTTCATGGGCGGCAGCGAATATCTCCATGCCATGCTCGGAAAGGAGCGCCTTGTTGGCGGTCACCACATGCTTGCCCTGGCGGATCGCCTCAAGAATGAACTTTTTCGCAAGAGTTGTCCCGCCGATAAGTTCAATGACAATGTCAATTTCAGGATCATTAATGATATCCGCGGCATCCCTGGTCAATTCCGTGCCATGAAACAGGCTCGGCAGACTTTCCACTGAAATATCTGCCACTTTTTTCAAGACAATGGATAAGCCGCTTCTTTTCTTTAGGCGCTCCGCCTGTTCATAAAGCACCTGAGCGGTTCCGCTGCCGACGGTGCCAAATCCTATGAGTCCTACCTGAATAGCTTTCATGATCACTGTAGCCTTACAATAAATTTGTCAAAATTAAAAAACACGCAATTTTATGAAAAATCAGATTAATTACCCTCTTTCATGGCGTATGTCAAAAAAATCCGCTGAGAAAGAAGTAAAAAAAAACGGCAAAAACGGAACTTTTTTTGCAAGCTTTTTTTCTAAAAAGGGACACTGTTTGGCGTTTCCATTAAAATCTTCTTGAAATAGTAAAAAAAGGGTATATATAATACTTCGTTTTAATGAAACATATTATTATGCAGGTTCGAGGTTTCGATTTTATGTCATTTCCTTTGATTTCCCATCCAAGGGTATCTTTTTTTCACCCGTTTCATAACACTATGTCATTCTATCATTAACCAGAACCAGCAACAAGTATCCTCCCTTTTTCATCCGGTTTCATCTATCTTGAGCCAACGTCATTATTAAGGAATTACCGTGCAAGAACTGAATATTTTCACCATGTTTTGGAATGCGGGGCTGGTCGTCAAAATCGTCATGATGCTTCTGCTCTTTTTTTCATTGATGTCCTGGTATATTGTTTTTCAGAAACAAATGCTTTTCAAAAAGGTCAAGGCTGAATCAAAACAGTTCCTGGATAAATTCTGGAGCAGTAAAACACTTGCCGAGGCCTATAAATCGGCGCTTGATTCCTCCCTTTGCCCGGAAGCTGCCATATTCAGGTCGGGTTATGCCGAACTGCAAAAAATCGGCAAGCGCAAGACGAGTACCAACGGTGAGCCCCAGACCCTTGAGATGTGCCTTGCCGGCATGGAAAACCTGAAAAGGGTTTTAAACAAATCCGTCGACAAGGAAGCTTCCCTGTTGAACGAATCCCTTTCCTTTCTCGCCACCACGGGAAGCTCCACCCCATTTATCGGACTTTTCGGCACCGTTTGGGGAATCATGGCCTCGTTCAAGGAAATAGGCGCCCGGGGATCCGCGTCGCTTGCGGTTGTCGCCCCCGGTATTTCCGAAGCCCTTGTAGCGACTGCCGCGGGACTCGCGGTTGCTATTCCGGCCGTTATTTTCTACAATTACTATTCGAGCCAGGTAGACACTTTTGAGGGCAGCATGGAGAGTTTTGCCAGTGATTTCCTCAACCTTGTCGAAAGGGATCTTATTTCCCGCTGCTAAGGACACTTGACCATGGGACCAATAGGTAAAAAGGGAAAACGGTCGGTTGTCGCGGAAATCAACGTTACGCCCCTGGTGGATGTAATGCTCGTCCTGCTGATAATCTTCATGGTGACGGCGCCGATGATGACCGAGGGGGTCGATGTCAACCTTCCGGAAACCACGGCGAAACCGCTGCGCCAGGATGAGCATCCGGTTGTCATATCCATTGATGAAAAAGGAACCATAGCCCTCGGCAAGATCCAGGGAAATATTAGTATACTGAAACAGGAGCTGTACAAACTGGCTCAGGTCGACGCGGAAAAAACCATTCTGCTCAAGGCGGACAAGAATGTTCCGTACGGCATTGTTGCCGAGGTAATGGCAAGTGTCAAGGATGCCGGGTTCAACAAACTCGGCATGGTGACAAAACCGGAAGAAAAGAAACGCTGAATCATGCCGATTGTCATAAATTTTTCAGATGAACAAAATCGCCTGGTTACAATAGATCGTTTTGTTGCCGAGCATCGAAAAAAAACACTTTTTTTCGCCCTCGGCATTCATCTGCTTGTCACTGCCATGCTGGCGTTCCCCTTGTCTTTTTTCGACTTCAACAAACACGAAGAAATATATACCGTTAATCTCTTTGAGGCGGTTGAGTCGAAACCGGCGACGGAAACCAAACCACCCCCTCCTCCGCCTCCTCCGGCAAAAGAGGTCGCCCCACCGAAAATTACCCCGCCGGTGGAAAGAGTTATTGAAAAACCCATCGAGGAACCGATAACCAAACCGGTTGTTGCCGAACCGGTTGAACCGGTTCAATCTGAATCGACAGAACCGGCTGAAGTAATAAGTTTGAAGCCCCGGCAGGTCAAAAAGGAATTAAAACAGAAAAAACCACCGGCCACGCCCAAGCTTGAAGAGAAAAATATCGATAAAGCACTGGAGCGGATCAAGGCAAATCTGAACCGCCAGAAAGAGCTGCAGAAAGCACGGGAAATGGAAGCTGAAGCGGCAGTTGCCGCTGATGAAGCTGTCGCGAAACTGCGTCAGACCATCCATTCCCAGCGTCCATCCGGAAAAGGAAAAACCCCCTCATCCACCGCGGTCAATTCAACCGCGACGGCATCAACTTCCACCGCTGGAACCGGCACCGGCAGCAGCTCGCAGCTTGATGCGGCATTAAAATTATATTACATTGCCGTTTCAAACAAAATTCATGAGCATTGGATTTTGCCGGCCCTGCAGGAGTGGAAAAATGACTTGAAATCGGTCGTGGTTGTCCATGTGCAACGTGACGGCACCGTCACGGATCATTATATTGAAGAAAAATCCGACAATCCTTATTTTGATCAGTTTGTCGAAAAAACCTTGAAAGAATCGTTGCCGCTGCCGCCCTTTCCTCCGGGAATAGACGAGGACAGTCTGGAAATCGGCCTTGTTTTTCACCCGAGCGGCATGGAATAACAAATAACCATCACACATTCTCCTATGAAACTTATCGAAAATTTTTTCTATGCCACCCTGTTTGCAGCTCTCTTTCTGGCCTTTGCCGACCCTACCCTGGCGGCGAAAAGAGTCAATCTCGACATTACCGGTGCGGAATCCAAGAAGGTGCCTGTTGCCGTTCCTTATTTCCAGGATCTCAACCGTCCCGGCGAAATACAGAAAGCCGGCCGGGATCTGGCAATGCTCACCGGCAAAGCCCTTGATTTTCATGGTTTCTTGAAAACAATCCCTCCTGAGTCCTATGGTGGCATGCAGGACGCAAACTGGACGACTTTGGGCGCTGATTACGTCATTTTGGGACAATATGTCATTACAGGCGACAATGTCAATTTGGAGCTGCGCCTGCAGGACGTATCGGAAGGGAAAATGATTTTCGGCCGCAAATTCAGCATGCACAGGAATCAAAGCAAAAAAACCGTTCTCAAGTACTGTGACCAAGTCATTGAGAAACTGACGGGCAATCCGGGAGTCAGCACGACAAAGATTGCCTTTGTTTCAGACCGGACCGGGAACAAGGAGATATTTCTCACTGATATTTTTGGGGATTCCGTACGGCAGGTTACACGGCACAAATTTCTTTCCCTGGCGCCCCGGCTTTCTCCGAATGTGTCGCGCATGGCGTATACCTCCTATCATCGCGGCAACGCCAACCTTTACATTACCGATCTTTCCCAGGACAAAACAACCAAGGCCATTTCCCGCCGAGTCGGCTTGAATATGGCTCCAGCCTGGAGCCCTGATGGCCGGAGCATGCTGGTAACCTTGAGTAAAGACGGTAATCCGGATCTTTATCAGATGAATATGGACGGCAGTATCGTCAGGCGATTAACGGCAAATGCCGGCATCAATGTCTCTCCCAGTTTTTCACCGGACGGCAGCCAGGTCGCCTTTGTTTCCGACCGCAGCGGCGTGCCCCAAATTTATATCATGGATTACAATTCCGGCTCCACCAACAGGTTGACCTATCAGGGGAATGAAAACACCACTCCCGCCTGGTCTCCCGACGGACAATGGATCGCATATACGGCACGGCATGAAGGTTCCTATCAGCTCTTCAAGATTTCCCCGAAAGGAAGCGCGCCCATCCAACTGACCTCCTCCGGCGGCGATCATGAAGCACCGAGCTGGTCTCCCGACTCACGACAGCTGGTTTTCAGCCGTACAGTCGGTAATGCGAAAAAATTGTACGCGATTTTTCACAACGGCCAGGAAATGCGGCAGTTGTTTTCATTGGACGGAAACCAAATTACCCCTCAATGGTCAAACAGAATTGATTGAAAAGCAGTCTTTTTTGATGAACGCTACATTTAAGAGGTCACACTGATGAAGAAAATTTTTTCCCGCTCCTTTTATTCGCTTCTTGCCGTCGGGCTTGTCCCCTTGCTTTCCGGCTGTGTGACCGACCAGGATTTTCGTGGTCTCCAGCTGCAATTCCGTAGCCTGGACAACAGGCTTGTCGAATTGGAACGCGACTTTGACCAACTGCAGAATAATGCCGGCAGTTCCGTTGAGGTGATGCGCAAGCAGCAGGCGGGAATGGGGAGTACCATTGACAAGCTAAACGCTGAATTGCTGCAGATCAAAGGACAGCTCGACGAATCGCGTCACCGTTATCGAAATCTGCAATCGGAAAATCAGAAACTTCAGGAAGAAATTTCCTTGTTGGGCCAAAAAACCGATGAACAGGCCGGTTCCTTACAAGAGCGAATCACCACCGTCGAGTCCAGTACCAGCGAAATTGACACCCGCCTGGCCAACGTTCATACAAACCTGGCGGAAATGCAGGAAGAGCAGGCAAAAGCCGCGGCCCTGGCGGCTGAAATGGCGAGGAAAAAAGCCGAGCTTGCCCGGCAGAGCTCCAGCTCTCAGCAGCGGCACGAGATAACCCCGGTAAAGATCAAAAAGTCTCCGGGCATCGCCGCCGCGGTCAGCGAACAAGCAGAACCAGAACCGCAAGCGGTTACCGCAATTCAGCCCAATCAAGCGCAAGCCAAAGCCTCGGGCAACACCATGTACGATGAGGGACTGGAGCTTTTTAAGGCGAAAAAATACAAAGAGGCCCACGATGTTTTTGCCCAGTTCGCCAAGAAACATCCGAATGATGAACTTGCCATCAACGCAAGATTCTGGATCGGCGACTGTCTTTTCAATCAGGACGAATTCGCCATGGCCATTCTCGAGTACCAGAATGTCATTGCCGATTATCCAAATCATGTCAAGGCCCCGGCAGCCCTTTTCAAACAGGGCATGGCTTTTGAAAAGCTCCAGGACTCGGAAACCGCCAAGATTGTTTACAACAAAATTCTGGCCGAATACCCGAGCAGCGACCAGGTCGATGCGGCCAAAGGCAGATTGTCGAAACTGGGAAATTAAGCGGCAAAGACAAAGATCGGAAGTCAGATAAAAAAAAGGCCGGGAGTAATCCCGGCCTTTTTTTTATTGGTAGCGGATACCTCTTTAGCGAAAAAAGATATCAGGGCGCGATGCCGAGTTCTTTTTCTTTTTCGTGTACCGCAAGCCGTGTCTTGATCGCCGTATCGGGGATAAGGCTCATCGAGTCGATGCCGCATTCAACCAGGTAGGTGGCAAACTCCGGAAAGTCACTGGGCGCCTGGCCGCAGATGCCGATTTTCTTACCGCGGCGTTTCGCCGTATCAATGACCATTTTCACCATGGTCTTGACGGCATCATTGCGCTCATCAAAAATATGGGCAATCAGGTCGGAATCCCGGTCAAGGCCAAGTGTAAGCTGGGTCAGGTCGTTTGAGCCGATGGAAAAGCCGTCGAAAACATCGGCAAATGCGTCGGCGGAAATGACGTTGCTGGGGATCTCGCACATGACGTAAATCTCAAGTCCGTTCTCACCCTGCACCAGGCCGTTTTCCTTCATAACCTGAATAACTTTTTTCCCCTCTTCCGGGGTACGGCAGAAAGGCACCATCAACTTGATGTTGGTCAGGCCCATATCGTTGCGGGCCTTGAGCAGCGCCTGGCATTCAAGCTCAAAAGCAGGACGGTATTTCGGGTCATAGTAGCGCGAAGCGCCACGCCAGCCGATCATCGGATTGCTTTCTACCGGCTCATAGAACTTCCCGCCGACAAGGTTGGCATATTCATTACTCTTGAAGTCTGAAAGACGAACAATGACGTCTTTTGGGTAAAAGCCGGCGCCGATCCTGCCGACACCTTCGGCAAGCTTGTCGATAAAGAACCGTTTTTTGTCTCCGGGATAGGCGCTGGTTCTCCTTTCTATCTCGGCAACCACCTCGGCAACCTTGCTGTCGGTTGCCGCTTTTGCCTTGAGCTCCTCAAAATTATAAAGGGCGAGAGGATGAATGCCGATGTGGGAGTTGATGATGAACTCTTCACGGGCCAGGCCGACACCTTCATTGGGAATCTGTCCTTCGGAAAATGCCTTCTCGGGAATACCGACGTTCATCATGATTTTCGTGCGGGTGGCCGGAACCGAATCGAGATCAAGTTTCTCGACCTCAAATTTGAGCAGTCCTTTATAGATATGGGCCGTTTCGCCCTCGGCACAGGAAACCGTCACTTCGGTGCCGGTCTTGATGATTTCCGAACCGTTTTCCGTGCCGATAACACAGGGGATACCAAGTTCGCGGGAGATGATGGCGGCATGACAGGTCCGGCCGCCACGGTTGGTAACAATGGCGCTGGCGATTTTCATGATCGGCTCCCAGTCGGGATCGGTCATATCGGTAACCAGCACCTCGCCTTTCTTAAACTGGCCGATATGGGCGGTGTCCTTGATAACATGGGCAATACCCTGACCGATCTTGGTACCAACCGCCTGTCCCTCAACGATGACCTCTCCTTTTTCTTTGAGGACATAGGTTTCCATGGTTTTCTTGCATGCCTGGGAATGAACGGTTTCAGGCCGTGCCTGGACGATATACAGTTTTCCGGTTCCGACGTTGACTCCGTCACCGTCTTTTGCCCACTCTATATCCATCCCTTTGTTGTAATGGTCCTCAATGATGCATGCCCATTTGGCCAGCTGCAGAATCTCGTCGTCATTGATGATGTACATGCCGCGCTCAGCCGGGGTTGTGGGAATGTTTTTAACGGGCTCTTCCGTGTTGGGGTCGTTGTCGTAAATCATTTTGATTTCTTTGCTGCCGACCCGCTTGCTGACAATAGGCCTTTTGCCCTCTTTCAGGGTTGGTTTGAAAACATAGAACTCATCAGGATTTACCGCACCCTGCACAACGTTTTCACCAAGTCCCCAGGCACCGGTCAGAAAAACGGCATCCTTGAAGCCGCTTTCCGTATCAATGGAAAACATGACGCCGGAAGAGGCGGAATCACTGCGCACCATTTTCTGGACAGTAATGGAAAGATAGACGTCAAACTGGCCGAATCCCTTGTCGTGGCGATAGGAAATAGCACGGTTGGTAAAAAGACTGGCGAAACATTTACGGCAATTCTGAATGAGATTGTCATAACCGTGAATATTAAGATATGTTTCCTGCTGGCCGGCAAAGGAGGCGTCGGGCAGATCCTCGGCGGTGGCGGAAGAGCGAACGGCCACATCGACATTCGGTCCGTATTCGGCTTCCATTTTTTTGTATGCTGCAATAATTTCCTGACGGAGCTCATCGGGAAATTCAGCGGTTCTGATAATATTACGAACCTTTTCGCCGCGTTCGGAAAGATTTTTCATGTCATGGGTATCAAGATCGGCCAAAACGTTTCTGATGGCTTCCTCGATTCCGGCCTTTTCCAACAGATAGCGGTAAGCATAGGCGGTAATGGCGAAGCCATGGGGAACGGCAACTCCTTTTGAGGTGAGTTTCTGGTACATCTCACCAAGCGATGCGTTTTTTCCACCAACCATCGGCACATCTTCAATCCCGATATCGTCGAACCAAAGAATAAAGGCCTTATCGTGATTTTTTCCCATGTTTTCGCTCCTTGCATAAGTTGATTTGAATTGGCATTCAAAAAATTGACAAACTGGATACAAAATTTGAAATAACTGAAGATTTTCCGTCCTCTCTATATAGCTAATCTCAGGTGCATGGTCAACAAAGAATGTCCTTTTGCAGCAGACGTTTTTTCCCAAACCATGCTGCTTTGATTTTTACAGGTCGAGCAATGCATCTTCCCGCTGCCCAGTTGTACGTTTACTTCTTGCCCAGTCGATTGATACAGTCCTGCATTCTTTCTATCAGATTATCAAGTTCCGGCTTGGTCACCTGATCATCGGCCCCGACAGACTCCCCTTTGCGACGCAGGGCATCATTAATCATCGATGAAAAAAGCAGAAGTGGAATTTTCCTGTAGGCCGCTTGTTGTTTGACCCGCATGCACAAATGATGGCCATCCATCCGCGGCATTTCAATATCTGAAATAATGGCCAGAATCTTTTTGTCAACCTCGCCCTTTGTCCTCAGATCTTCGAGAAATTCAAAAGCCGCCTGTCCATCGGACTTCGGAATTACCTTAAACCCCGCAGTCTGCAACGTTTTCGTCAACTGCATGAGAACAACTCGGGAGTCATCAACCACCAGAACGGACTTGTCATATTTTTCTTCAATTTTCTGGATGTCTTCTTCAGCCAGGTTCGATCGTACCACCATGCTCGGGTCAATGGTGCCGACAATCCTCTCGAAATCGATCATTTGAATTATGAGATTATCGACCTGGCATATTCCGGTGATACTCTGACTTGAAGCGATAAGTTGCGGAGGCGGAGTTATCTGGGACCAGGAAATCCGGTAGACTTTGTCGACGCCGTGGGTGATAAAGCCGAAGGCCTTGCCGTTTAATTCCGCAACAATAACCACCCATTTTTTATCTTCTTTTTTTTGAGTATCCGTCTGATAGGTAAACCAATCACAGAGATCAATCAAAGGGATGGTATGGTTGCGAAGGAGAAAGACTCCCTTCACACATGATGCGCTGTTCGCCACTTCCGTTATGTCACCGGGATAGGCAACCAGCTCCCGCACCTTGGCGGCATTGATGCCGTAGGTGTTTTTATGGAGCCGGTTGGTATCGGGATCAATCCATTCAAGATAAAAGGTGATGACTTCCAGTTCGTTGGTCCCGACTTCGAGCAAAATGTTTCTTTTCGCTTGCTGGCTCATTCAATTTCTCCACGGTGTTTATGATAAAAACGGTCCGGCACACTTTTTTTTGAACGCGACTTCACCTTTTTTCTCTTGCCGCATTAACAATGAAACCATTATAGAATATTTCTTTTTCAAAACACCAGCATCAAATGAAGTGATGCGTCCCCGGACTTGTCTTCAACCCGGCTCTGTGCTATGTTCAAGGCAAATATTTTACAAGGAGTCTTTTTCATGCGAGAAAAAGTACAGGATGCGCTGGATCGAATCAGGCCGACTCTCCAAAAGGATGGGGGGGATGTCCTGTTGGTTGATGTGACGGATAAGGGCGTTGTGAAGGTGCAACTCACCGGAGCGTGCAAGGGTTGCCCCATGTCCCAGATAACCCTGAAGGAAGGGATTGAAAAATTTCTCAAATCAGAGGTGGAGGAAGTCACTGCCGTGGAAGCTGTCTGAATATCCCCTGAAATTATTTATGATACTTTGTCCCCGCCTTGATGGTGTATGCACGATATAGCTGTTCCAACAGCAGCAGCCGCGCCATTTCATGGGTAAAGGTCATGGGGGAGAGGCTGAGAACCAGATCCGCCCTGTTGACCACGGCCGCTGCAAGTCCTTCCGGACCACCGATGATGAATGAAACAACCTGTCTGCCCTGATTTTCCCAGTCGCCAACAAGTTCAGCAAATTTTTCCGATGACAGTCGGCTTCCCGCCGGGTCGAGCGCAACCAGGAAAGCCCCTTTGCTGCAACTTTCCAGAAGCAGCTTCCCCTCTTTTTCGCGCGCCCGGTCTGATTCATGGGGACCTTTTATTTCCTTGACCGCCTTCATGTCTATTTTGGCGTAATGACTGATGCGGCCGGCAAAATCCTCGATACCTGCGCGGAGATACCCTTCTTTTGTTTTTCCGGGAGAAATCAGCTCCAGTCGCATCAGCGGCCGTTGCCTTCTTTCAGTCGAGAAGAAAAAATTCTGCAGAATTCTTCATAACCCATTTCACTGTTGATTCCGGGGCAGGAAGTGCTGATCGCCTGAAAGTTCGCCGGGTCGGCGAGAATGCTGGGATGCAGCGGCCATTGGGTGCAGCGCCACGGCTTGCCGGAATGAATTGTGCAGCCGTTATCAAAAAAGATGCAATGGCCGTCGACTATTTTCATTTGCACCACCGTGCCGGTAACCCGCAAATATTTTTTCTTCACCTCGTCAACGGGCATCTTGAGATAATCAACCATTCTTTCCAGGTCGGCATCGTCAAGGGAAACGGTTGTCTCCCCATGACAGCAGTAGCCGCACTGTTTGCACTCGAATATTTCCCTTTCCATGAGTATCCTGCTGATAAAAAAATGAATAAAATCGGTCAAGGCTTACGCCCTGCCGGTAATTTCTCCAAAAAGACTGATGTCGATGCCGTGCTTTGCGGTGACTTGCTCCCACATCCGGACAGGACTCACCCCGAAAAGATCCTCATAGTCAGCCGGCAGGGCCAGCCAGCCGTCATCGGTAAGCTCATTCTCCAGCTGCCCCGGCGCCCATCCGGAATAGCCCAGACAAAAACGGTAATCCTTCGGACCGCGGCCCACGGCAATATCGTGCAGAATCCCGGCATCCCTGGACAGATGAACCTGCCTGTTTATTACCATGAATTCCTTGGCGCGGTAATCACTGGAATGAAGGATATAAACAGCCTCGATTTCCACCGGTCCGCCGAAAAAAAGAGGCGGCAGCGAAATGTCCGGAGTCGGGATATCCATGCTCTCGTAAAGCGCCTCCAAGGTTACATCTTCAATGGGATCATTCAATACCAGTCCCATGGCACCGCCTTCAGACGTATGGCTGCACACATAAATAACCTTGCGGGCAAACCGGGGGTCCGGCATCCGGGGCGTGGCAATCAAAAAATATCCGGTAAGACTGTCCATTTTCGGTACCATTCATGGAAGGAAGCCGCTGTAAGAAAACAATTGTGACATCACCCTTCGGCCAACGACATAAGGGGCCGTAACGAAATGGCGCAAAAAAACAATCATTGTTTTTTTTGTCGGCCCCTCATATTTTGCGCGGCATGCATCAAACTTATCAGAGAGAATAAGTGTGTCAAGTATGATGTCGACCCGGGAAAAAATAATAGGGATTGTTGAGAAAAATATGCTACACTTTTTTTCGTGATCAAATATAAATGAAAGGAGTATTTTACGTTAATATCATTCGCATATCGCCTGACGACAATCGACTGTAAAAAAATGAATAAAGGAACAGCATGACAATTGACATAACCCACGAACTCGACAAGGTTATCGCCTCCGACCACCATGATCCCTTTGTGGTGCTTGGCGTCCATGTACTCGAACATGATCCGAATTCCGCTATTATCCGCACCTTTCTTCCCTTGGCCGAATCGGTCCGGCTGGTGGTTGGCGATGAAAAGCGCGACATGTATAAAATGAGGGATGAAGGACTGTTTGAAATCGTCGTCCCCGACTATGCCACGCCCTTCAATTATTTCTTTGAGGCGACCTGCTACAATAACGTCATTCGCACCTATGTTGATCCGTATCGTTTTCTGCCCCAACTGTCCGAATACGACCGCCATCTCTTTAACAACGGCACCCATTATCAACTTTACGAAAAACTGGGCGCCCATCCGGCCGTTATCGACGGCATAGACGGCACATTGTTCCGTGTTTGGGCGCCGTCCGCCCGGCGGGTCAGTGTTATCGGCAATTTCAACTATTGGGATGGCCGTGTTCACCAGATGCGGGTGCTGGGCTCATCCGGCATCTGGGAGCTTTTTATCCCGGGAATCCATCAGGGGGAAATCTACAAATACGAAATACGGACTCCCACCAACGACATCGTTGAAAAAGCCGATCCATGCCAGTTCTATGCGGAAATCAGGCCGAAAAGCGCCTCGGTTGTCTGGGAAATCGACAATTACGCATGGCAGGATCAGGCCTGGATGGAAAAAAGAAGATCCCACAAACTGTATGACCGCCCTGTCTCGGTTTATGAGGTTCATCCCGGCTCATGGCAGCGCGACCCTTCCAATCCGGAGCGTTTTCTTTCCTTCCGGGAACTTGCCGGCAGTCTTGTCCCCTATGTGAAAAAAATGGGCTTTACCCATATCGAACTGATGCCGGTGATGGAGCACCCCCTTGACGAGTCCTGGGGATACCAGACCACCGGTTATTTTGCCGTGACCAGCAGGTTCGGCACCCCGCAGGACTTCATGTATTTCGTTGACTGTTGCCATCAGAATGATATCGGCCTTATTCTCGACTGGGTTCCATCCCATTTCCCCACCGACGGTCACAGCCTGGCACGCTTTGACGGGACAGCTCTTTATGAACATGAGGACCCCCGGCAGGGCGCTCATCCTGAATGGCGCACCCTTATTTTCAATTATGCCCGCCGCGAAGTGGCAAATTTCCTCATTGCCAATGCCCTGTTCTGGCTGGACAAATATCATATCGACGGTATCCGCGTTGATGCGGTTGCCTCCATGCTCTATCTTGACTATGGCAGAAAGGACGGCAACTGGATACCCAACCCCTACGGCGGCAAGGAAAATCTTGATGCCATTGAATTTATCAAGCATCTCAATGCCATTGTTTACCAGCGGCACCCAGATGTAACCATGACGGCCGAGGAGTCGACCAGCTTTTACGGCGTTTCAAAACCAACGGATCTCGGAGGTCTGGGTTTCGGTTTCAAATGGAACATGGGCTGGATGAACGACATGCTCGACTATTTCAGCCGCGACCCCCTGTTTCGCAAATTCCACCACAACAATCTGACCTTTTCCCTGCTCTACGCCTTTTCGGAAAACTTCATTCTTCCCCTCTCCCATGATGAGGTGGTGCACGGCAAAAAATCGCTGCTTTCAAAAATGCCGGGCGACAGATGGCAACAGTTCGCCAACCTGCGGCTGCTCTTCTTTTTTCTTTGGACCCATCCCGGCAAAAAACTTCTTTTCATGGGCGGAGAATTCGGCCAGGTTTCCGAATGGTACTGCAAGACAAGTCTGGACTGGCATCTGGCCGAACAGGAGGCGCTTCATCACCAGCTGCAGTATTATGTTGAAAAACTGAATGAATTCTATAAAAACCAGCCGGCCCTGTGGCAGGTGGACTTTTCCCCCGCCGGTTTCCAGTGGATGGATTTCAAGGACTTCGACAACTCCATTATTGCCTATGCCCGTTTCGGCAAGAATCCCGCCGAACACGTGGTCTGCCTGCTCAATATGACACCGCAGGTGCACTACCATTATAAACTCGGCGTCCCGGAGTTGACCGATTACCGGGAAATATTCTGCTCGGATGGAAGTTCGTTCGGGGGCAGCAATGTAAATAATCCCCAAGTCAAAACTCCTTACGCGGAGCCTTTCGGAGAGGCACGCTACCATATCAAGGTGACTGTTCCCCCCTTGTCGGGCATCATCTTCAAGCCGGTAAGAAAATAGCAGGCTGGCGCATTGCATCAAAAAGGAGACAGACAGCCATGAGCAGCACGCTCCAACCCCCAGGAGACAAGATGAAAAAGGTGATTTGCTGGGTATGTGAAGAAATGAAAGAACATCCCGAAAAGAAACGGGATGTTCTTTATCAGGAGGCGGAGATTCGTTTTGACCTTTCCCCCCTGGAATGCGAATTCCTCAACTCCCATTTCGCCAAGGAGGGAAATAAAAAAAAGTGCTGAAAATTTTGGCCTGAACCAATTCTTGATGATTCCATAAAAACTAAAAAACAATTATAGAGGCCGCGGAGCACACAGAGATAAATGCTTGTAATTTAAAAGATTTTCCCTGTGCTCTTTGCGCGCTCTGTGGTGAAGAAAGACTTTTCACGAGTCCATCAATTAGAGTTTCCATCCCCAGAACGCGAGAAAGGCGGCAAAGTCCCGCATATCGGAACGTTGCCGGTTCCAGGGTTTCAGGCTCGTGTAAAAAACGGTTTGCGAGGTCTGCCGATCACCGTATTCCTTGTCGCATCCCACATTGAGATCCAGAGCCCACCAGCCGATGAGCAGCATTTCCCAGGGCCTGTAGGAATCCTTCACATAACCCTGACGCCACCCCGTTGTTTCGAAAAAAGAGGTCGTTCCGCCACCCGGAACCGGCAGTGCATTCAATGCCGACATGGGTTCCAGTCTGAGCGGGATTGACGCGGCTTTCCGTTTCACTTCCCTTGTCCCGACAATTTTCAGATCCATGACCCGATGGGTATCATCCCGCAAAAAAACCACGAGCCGCTGATCGTCGATCCCGTTATCGGCAAATTCGAGTTGCGCCGGCAGCGTCTCGCCCCACTGCATTTGATTCCGGTTGTTCCAGCCGTCAGGATAGGCGCTTTCCGGCAAAAACGAGGTCGGGGTGATGACAAGATAGCAGCCGCAGGTGTGAACCGTGGTCACCAGCAACGGCTTCCTGTCCTTGTCCAGGGTGACAATGACCAGCAATCCGCCGTTTTTACCGGCAGTCAGATGAAATTGCGGCACCTCGGGAAAATGGAGGCGATAAACCAGATTGGTGTACCGGCTCCTTGCCGTGAAAAATTCATGCATATCGACATATATGACCGCCGCGGAGGGGTCGACGAATACGTCGCCGCCGGCCCCCTCCTCCCGAACAGAGGGCAGACCGATCCGATTGTGAGCGGCATGGAGTGTTTGCGGCACAAAAAACGGAGCATACAGGGAAAAAAGAGTCGGCTCTTCCGGCGGACAATATATGCTGCCCGGTTCTTCGGGAGTGGGGTTCGGCAAACCGGCACAGGAGGCAACAAGCAACGGCAGCAGGAGGAAAAGCAGGGAGAAACGTTGTCGCGGGAAATCACGGCACTGATTCGGCATGGCAAACCTCTGTCGACAAAAAGGTCGGCGTTTTTCGGAGAGAAGGCTTCTTCAGGCAGCCCCCTCCTTCACGCTGTTCACCTTCGTGTCCTGTTAATGGGTGTTGTCGTCTTCTTTTTTGCCCGGAAGCGGGATTTTAAAAAAATCGATCCCCTCTTTCCGCAGAAGATCCTCTTCCGCCGGGGTGACGACTCCTCTGATATTTTTCGGTTCTTCCGTGCCGTAATGGATCTTGAGAGATTTCACGGCAAATTCAGCCCCAACGTCCTCAAAATTGTGTTCCACGAACTGCCGAAGCGTGCGCAGGGTATTTTCAATCGCCCGCGTCACATCCTCGCCATCCCCGCCCGTGGACGATGAAATCTCAAGAGCCGCAGCCTTTGCCGACCCCTTTGAATAAATCACCGGAGAAAGAATTTTCCTGATGCCGCGAACGTCGCCGCACCCAGGGCACGAAAGAAGTCCGGTTGCAAGTTGATTCTCGAAATCGTCGTGATCCTTGAACCACCCCTCAAAACAAAAACCGCATTCGCATTGCAGGTCAAAGACGATCATGCTGTAAACCACTGTTTATATCTGCCGCCAAGATAATTCCAGGAATATTGACGGGTAAGCTCGCGTCCCCTCTCCGTCCCAAGGCTTCCCATGCGCAGGCCTTCCCGTAAACGATGGAAAAAATCTTTTTCTTCATAAAGAAATTCACCGGGAAAAAGCTCGGGATACGACAATTTGTTCGGCAGCAACGGCCTGCACCCAGCCCGCACCGCCTCAATCACCGCGATGCCGTAAAATTCATGACGGGAGGTGGAGACGATGATATCCCCCTGGGCCAGCCGACGATAGTAGTCGTTTCTGTCGTGAACGAATCCGGCATGCAGGATGCGATGAGCCAGCCTGTCAAGCGCCTTTTCAAAAATGCCGGGCTGATGCGCAAAGGACTGGCCGAGCAGGACGAGGTTGAAATCAACCTGCTCCTCCTGAAGACGAAACAAGGCATCAAAGAAAAGCTCGGGATTTTTGTCGTGTTCCCAGCGATGGTTCCAGACAATCACCGGTGTCCGGCCGGCAGAAGAATGGGATGAAACGGCAACGTCAAGATCGCTGAAATCAAGCGGCGGATAAAGGACTTCCGCCTTGGCGCGGATTGCCCCAATCATATCGATTTTCATATCCGGTATTTTCCGGCTGATATCCCGGCAGCCGGCCAGGAATGTATCCCGGTTGTAGCAGGAATTAAAGGCCGTTTTGTCGGAGGCCGCGGCAGTCATCATGTTGGTCACGGCAAAATGCATGTCCCGTTCATCGTCAACCCGTACCGGATAGGCGAACTGATTTTCATGATAATACGTGAGAATCGGTGTCTCGGCAAGCCAGGAAGGACCAAGTCCGCGCAGTGCGGCAACATCGACGAACGTTGAACAAAGAACCAGGTCATGTTCGCGTGTTTTCGGCAGGATTCCGGCAAAATAGAGGGCGGAAAAACGCATCCGCCATTTCCAGCCGCGGGCGGGCAGACTGAAAATATCAAAAACAAAAGGCAGGTGGGCGGCGAGTCCCGCCAGAAAACTCTGGTGGGACCCGCCGTAATAGGGTTCAAGGACAAGTATTTTCAACTGTCGCAACGTGAATGAACCGGAAGGGAATCACTCATTTGCCAAGGGAGCCCATGGCCGCCTTGAAGGCCGCCCGGGAACGCTCGATGACCGAATCCTCCACACAGAAAGCAAAGCGGAGATACCCCGGCATGCCGAAACCCCGGCCGGGAACTCCGAGTATTTTATGCTGTTGCAGATGGGCGCAGAACTCCACGTCATCAATCGGCGCCTTGGGAAAAATATAAAAGGCGCCTTTCGGCCGGGTAAATTCAAAACCCGTTTCGTCAAGGATGCTGCAGAAAATCTCCCGTCGTTTCGCGTAAATTGAGGTGTCCACCGTCACACCCTGCAGTTCGGCGACAACCCGCTGCATAAGGGCCGGGGCGTTGACAAAACCGAGAATCCTGTTGGCCAGGGTCATGGCGCCCATGAGCTGCGGCTTATCGGTGATTTCAGGATGCACGGCGATATAGCCGATGCGCTCTCCCGGCAGGGAGAGATCCTTGGAATAACTGGAGACGATAATGCTGTCCCGGTAATTCTTGAAAATACTGGGAACGGTAGAGTCTTCAAAAATTATTTTCCGGTACGGTTCGTCACTGATGAGAAAAATGGTTTTGCCGGTTTTTTCCCGGCAACGGGTAAGCAGTTCGCCGAGCGCCCTGATGTCGCTTTCCGGATAGATCTGCCCGGTGGGGTTATTGGGGCTGTTGATGAGAAGCGCCTTTGTTTTCGTCGTAATCGCTGCCTCGATGGCAGGCAGATCAAGGTTGAAATCCTCCTTGGTCGGCACCACCACGCTTTTGCCGCCCTGGTTATCGATATAGAATTTATATTCGACAAAGAAAGGAGCAAGGATGATCACCTCTTCTTCCGGGTTTAAAATGGATTTCAGCACCACGTTCAAGCCGCCTGCCGCTCCGCAGGTCATGAGCATTTCATCGCCGCTGACCGCCATGCCCTGCTCTCCGGTAATTTGTCCGGCCAAGGCCTCGCGCACATGAGGATAGCCGCCGTTCGGCATATAACTGTGCATCCCAGGGCCTTTGTTTGCGGCAATCTTCCGCAGGGCCTGGTCGAACTGGGGCGGCGGCGTGAGATCGGGATTGCCCAGGCTGAAATCAAAAACGTTTTCAGCGCCGTACTGTTTTTTCAGTTTTGCCCCTTCTTCAAACATCTTGCGGATCCAGGAGGAGGCATTGGCAAATTCATTCATCTTGGTGGATATGCTGCTCATAACGGATAATCCTTTTTCATGATTAATTAAATTTTTTCTTTAAATACTGGTACGCGGCGTTGAGTTCTTTCATCTTTTCCTCGGCAACCCCTTGAAACTCCTGACCAAGATGGCCAACCTTGTCGGGATGGTATTTCATGCTGAGCTTGCGGTATGCCTTTTTTATCTCTTCAAACGATGCCCCCGGCGCAAGCCCCAGCACATCATAGTACTGCTGTTCCTGATTGACCGCAGCATGACGCCGATGAAGATATCGACTTTGAATGGACTGCAAATCATAGGGGGAAAGTTCCAGGTACTCGGCAATATTTCTCGCCAGTTCCAGATCCTGGTCCCGAACTATTTCGTTTGAGAAAAAAACCTGATAAACCAGTTCCACCAGAATGAGTCGCGGCTCATAGGCAAATGAACTCCTGAACCCGGCCAGGAGGGTTTCGAGGGAATCGGTGTTGGCGGTTGCGTCTTTGATCAACTCCCCCACCCAGAACATCTGGTTCTGGTCATAGCGGAGGTGCGAACGGAAAAAATTCTTGATGGTCTGCTGTTCCGCTCTGGTGATCTTGCCGTCAAACTGGGCTATTTTGACCAGAATATGGATAAGGGATGAAACGAAATTGTTGTGGGCCTCGGTCTGGCTCTTTTCATACTCACTCACCTTGCGGCGGACATAATAGGAAAAGGCCCAGAAACCGATGAAGAGAAAAAGAAAGAAGAAAAGTCCGCCGGCCAGCAGAATACCGATGAAATCGATAAGCAGCGGCGCACCGCCGAAAGCAAGGAGAATAACGGCCACCACCAGGAGGCAGCCGCCGCAGCCGGGCTGGTTATGCGCTTGGTACTGGTATCTCATCTTTCGTTCTCGGCAAAAAGCGCCTCGACGAATTCATCCGCGTCAAAGTCGCGCAGATCATCCATTTTCTCGCCGATGCCGATAAAACGGATGGGGATATTGAATTCACGGCAGATATTGACGACAATGCCGCCCTTGGCGGTGCCGTCGAGTTTGGTCAGGGTCAGGCCGGTGACGCCAACGGCCTCGCCGAAAAGACGGGCCTGGGAAATGGCATTCTGTCCGGTGGTGGCGTCTATGACCAGCATGATCTCATGGGGAGCCCCGGGAATTTTCTTATCCATCACCCGTTTGATTTTTTTCAGCTCTTCCATCAGGTTCACCTTGGTGTGAAGGCGACCCGCGGTGTCGACGATCACCACGTCGACGTTTTTCTTGATTGCGTGATCCATGGCATCATAAACAACGGCCGATGGATCGGCGCCGGACTGCTGCGAAAGGACATCAACCCCTATTCTTTTTCCCCAGATCTGCAGCTGTTCCACGGCCGCGGCCCGAAAGGTGTCGCCCGCAACCAGCATGACGCTGCGACCTGATTGAACGAACTTGCGGCCCATCTTGCCGATGGTGGTTGTTTTACCGACACCGTTGACCCCCACCACCATGATGATAAAAGGTCCTTTCTCGGGCATGACCATTTCGGCCGCCTGATCGGAACTATGAATAAATTCGGCTATTTTCCCCTTCAGAACCTTTTTTAAAACCTGCGGGTCACTGAGCTCATTTCGTGCCACCTTGCTCCTGGCGCTTTCAATAAGTTCATGGGTGGTGCCGACCCCGAGATCGGCGGTAATAAGAATTTCCTCAAGATCATCCAGCAGCTCGGGATCAATGATCTTTTTGCCGAGAAAGAGTTCGTCGACCCGGCTGACAAAAGAAGTACGTGTTTTTGCAAGCCTTTCCTTGAGTCGACTGAAAAGGCCGACAGGCTCCTCTTGCGGCACGGGGACGGGTTCTTCCGCCGCTTCCGGCGTGACAACCTCAACTGTCGCCGGCGCAAGCTCGACCTGCTCCTCTACCACGGGCAACGTGGATTCTTCACCCTCGATTTTTTCTTGCGGAAGCGCCTCGTCTTTTTTGCCGATTTTTAATTTTTTCTTGAACCAGCCAAGCATGTTATCTCCTCAATGTTGGTGCAGCAGGCATCATTTTTGATTATTCCGCGAAAACCGGAAATTTACTGTAGAGGGCGCAAAAACCACAGATATAATTGATATAATAAAAATATTTCCACCTATCCGATCATGACACCCGCCCAGACACAGAGCGCCATCAGATAAAAGTGGCTTTCAAGCCAGAATTCAAGCCGCATGCCCTGTACGAGTTTTTTTGTTTCATAAAGCCGGGTAAGCAGCAGCAAGGACAACACCGGCACAAGAAGCCAGAACGCGCTTTTGTGGGTTAAGCCGGAAAAAGAAAAAACAATCAGCAGAAAAGCAAGAATCACCATGCTGGCGTAAAGCAAGCGGATCGAACCCTTTTCTCCGACGCAGACCGGCAAGGTTTCCTTGCCGGCAATCTGGTCCCCCTGCACATTAAATACATCGTAAAGCAGGGTACGGATAAAAACAAAAAGCACTATAAGCATGAAAACGGAAAAAGTCTGCGCGGAAAATGGATCTTTATTCAGACTTGGAATGAGAACGGTTGCAAAGGCCCAGGCCAGGGCGACGAAAAATGTTTTCGAACCGGGGATCTCCTTCAATTTGCGCACTCGGATGATCGCGGCGACAATCCTCGGGATAAAGGGGACGTTGTAAAGAATACCAAAAAAACTCATGGCAAGAAGAATGGCAAACTGCGTTGTTCCCTGCTGCCTGGCGAGATAAAGAGAAAAAAGCAGCGCTGCCCAGGAAAAAACAAGCAGGGGCCGGGAAAATTTACGCCAGAATGATTCCTGCAACGGATCATTTATTCTCTTGCTCTTGAAATCGGCAAAACGGTTCATGTTGTGCATGGCCAGCAGATAACCGAAGGCAATAAAAAAATCGTTCATTTTCGGCGCGTTGTTCCGCAGCAGACAGCAGACCAGGGCAAGCAGGCCGCCGGCAACCCCGACAAAGAGGTTGGAGGCAAGCAGGGCGCGGGACAGTCGGTAAATGGAGATTTTCAGCAGACCCTCGTCACGGGCGGGGCATGATTCCAGCACCCGTACGATTCGATTTATCATCCAAGTCGGGGTGGAAGCGCCGGCGGTCACCCCGATGCGGTCAAACTGGGAGATGACCTGAAAATCAAGGTCTTCCTCGGTTTCCGCCATGAAGACCCGGCATCCCATTTCAGAGGCGATCTGGCCAAGACGCTGGGTATTGGCGCTGCCCCTGCCGCCGACCACCACCATGGCCGGAACCTTGCCGGCGAGATTGCGCACCTCTTCCTGGCGCTTGTGGGTGGAATCGCAGATAGTGTTGAACACCTTGCCTTCCGGAAAACGGGCCATGATTTCCGCGCTCAACCGTTGAAAGGACATCTCGTCCTGGGTGGTCTGGCTGACGATGATATAGGGGCCGCTGATTCGCAGTTGCTCGATATCCTTTGCATCGCTGACCACCTGCACATCCGGCTCGGCATAGCCCATCAGGCCGACGACCTCGGCGTGGTTCTTGTCGCCGATAATGATAGTGAAGTAATTGTTTTCCTTGTATTTTTTGATGATGGCCTGCACCTTCATCACCCGAGGACAGGTGGCGTCCTTCACCTCGGCGCCCGCCGCCATCAGCTTCAGTTTGTGGGCCGGCGGGATGCCGTGGGCACGGATGATCACCGTACCGTCAATTTTTTCCGGTATTTCAGTGAGGGTTTCCACCCCCTGATCGCGCAGCAAGCCGAGCACTTGCGGGTTGTGGATGAGGGGGCCGAAAGTGACAATCTTCCCTTCTCCCTTGTGCACCGTGTCAAGGGTTGTTTCCACTGCCCGGCGGACGCCCATGCAGAAACCTGCTTTTTTGGCCAGAATGACTTTCATCGTGATGTATGTTTGTGCCAGCGCCCATCCTCCAGGAGATAATGGGGGCTGAATTTCTGTTTATAGTTCATGGCCCTGACCTCGCGGATCAGGTAGCCGAGATAAAGCGTTTCTATACCGTTGTTTTTGCACAGCTCGACAAGATGCAGGATGTTGAAGGTGCCGGGGCTTCTTTTTTCTTCCCCGGGATCAAAATAAAAATAGACCGCGTTCAGCCAGTCCCCGCCCAGATCGACAACAGCGACTCCGATGAGCTTTTTTTCAAGACGATATTCGATTTCCAGGGTTGAACAGATTGAATTGGCGAAAAAGGTCCCGTAATAGCCGACCGCTGAATTGCCCCGGCCCGGATAACGCTTCTCCAGAAACTTCCCGCACAGGGAGAGTTTTTCCTCGGTGATGCGCAAAGCCGCCATGGAAATTTCCAGATCCCCGTTGCGGCGCAGCACCCTTTTCTGATTGCGGTTCGGCGTGAATTCTCCGGGATGCAGCCTGATCGGAAGGCATTTCCCGCAACCGGGGCACACCATGGTGTAAATGGTATTGCCGTTGCGGCGAAATCCCGCCTCCAGAAACTTACGCATGATGATATCGGGCAACGAGACAAACTGCTGTTGACGGTAAACCGCCGTCTGTCCCAGTCCGTACGGGCATTCCACCGGAATATCATAAAAAAAAGGCAGATAGTGCTCGATGGAATAGATATCATTGCTGTTGCGGTTGACCGACATTTTCTCCTTTCCGCTGTTTTTTCTATCCGACAATCCATTTAAGGTGATTTTCGCGGACCGTTTGCGTCATAGCAGGTCGGCAATCAGCCCCAGGGCCACACAAAAAAGCATGATCGCTACTATGGTTTGTATGCCGTGCATGGTTATTTTTTTGATATAACGGTTCCCCAGATACGCGCCTGAAAAGGCGGAAAGGGCCACCGCCGCAAGCAAAGGATAGTCGAAACGCGCGCCATGGGCAATGACCGGCTTTGCATAGACGCCAAGCCGCGATATGTCGATCAGGCAGGAGATGACGACGCCCGTTGCCACAAATGACTCCTTGGATAATCCCGCCTTGACCAGGAAGGCCGAACGAAGCGCGCCCTGCATGCCGGACAGCCCGCCGAAGAAACCGCTGAGGGCGCCGCCCAACGGCAGAAATTGCCGTGAAAATGACAGCCGGCGCAGGCGCGGCAGCAATTCGGCAAGGGCAAAGACAAGCAACAGCAGACCCACTACCAGCTTGACCGGTAAAACCTGGAGTTGCCGGCCAAATGCCGAAAATGTGAGCAGTGGTTCCATATCGGCAAGCCGCAGAAACAGCCATGCTCCAAGAAGTGAAAATGCAATTGCCGGCAGACCGAAACGAACAGCGATGCCCCGGTCCACATGGCGTCCGACCAGTCCGAGTTTAAACAAACCGTTGAGAAAGTGGACGATGGCCGTCAACGAGACGGCCTGCTCCAAAGGAAAGAACAGTGCAAAGGCGGGCAGCAATAAGGTCCCCAGGCCAAACCCGGAGAAGAAGGTAAGCACCGACGCCGTAAAAGCGACACCACAAATGACAAGATAGCTCAAGCCCAACCTCGTAGCAAAAACATTTCTCTCCGCCCGCGCCCTGTTCTTATCCCGCGTTTCCCTTCCTGCCGAAATCATCATCAAAACGGACAATGTCATCCTCGCCGAGATAACTGCCGTTCTGCACCTCGATCAACTCCAAAGGAATGATGCCGGGGTTTTCCAGTCGGTGTTTTTCGCCGCAGGGAATATAGGTCGACTGGTTTTCCAGCACCAGATATACTTTTTCTCCGCAGGTAACCCGGGCGGTTCCCTTTACCACCACCCAGTGTTCGGAACGGTGGTGATGCATCTGCAGGGAAAGCTGCACGCCGGGATTGACGGTTAATCGCTTGATCTTGAAATTGGTTTGTTCCTCGAGAATGGTATAGCTGCCCCAGGGCCGATAGACCGTCCGGTGCAGCAGATGTTCTTCTCTTTTTTCCTTTTTCAAGCGGGTGACGATTCTCTTGATGTCCTGGGAACGGTCCATGGGGGCAACAAGCACCGCATCGGCGGTATCGACCACCAGGGTGTTTTGCAGCCCGATGGCCGCCACCAGTCCGTGTTCGGAATGAATAAGGCAGTTGTTCACATCCAGGGCAATGACGTCTCCATGCAGGACATTGCCGTCAAGGTCCTTGGCCGCCACATCCCACAGCGCCTGCCATGAGCCGATATCGCTCCAGTCAAGGTCCGCCGGAATAACCGCGACCTGGTTCGATTTTTCCATGATGGCGTAATCAATGGAATCATCAGGGCAGCCCACCATCGCCTCTTTGTCAAAACGGAAAAAATGGTTGTCCGTCGTTCCTTTTTCCAGTGCCTCGGTCATGGAGATGGAAATGGCCGGGGTAAGTCTTTCCATCTCGGCCAGTATCGATGATGCGGTAAAGGCAAACATGCCGCTGTTCCAGAAGTAATTGCCGGCGGCAAGATACTTCTCCGCCGTCGGCTGATCAGGTTTCTCCACAAAGGATTTCACCTGGTTGCCGTCGCCTTTTTCAATATAGCCGTAGCCTGTTTCAGGCGCATGGGGGGTAATGCCGAAGGTGACCAGCAATCCTTGCAGGGCAAGGTCCACCGCCTGCTGCACCGCATCATGAAAGGCATAGGTTTTGCGGATCAGATGGTCGGCCGGCAAAACGAGCAGCACCACGTCCTCCTCGCTCCGCTTCCGGCAGTAGAGGGCGGCGGCGCAGATGGCCGGCGCGGTGTTTCGGCCGACAGGTTCAAGCAGGATGTCGATGTGCTGTTTGAGCTGCAGTTCGTTTATCTGACTTAAGACGAGAAACCGGTGCTGCTCACCGGCGACCACCACCGGCGGCAGACTGTCCGGCAGGGCCGCCACCCGCTTGATGGTGCTTTGCAGCAGCGAGCAGTCCTCGGTCAGATTGAGCAGCTGCTTGGGATACAGTTCCCGGGACAGGGGCCAGAGGCGCGAACCGCTGCCGCCGGCAAGAATGACTGGTTGAATAAGGGCCATCTGTTTCTCCTTCGTGTCCGCTGAAATTAATACAGAAAACAGCTTTTTCTGATTTCATCAAAATCATGCAGTTCCTTTTGCCAGCCGGCTTCCACTTCCGGGACGGCAACACCTGCCGCCAATGCCTGCCGGACTTTTTCAGAGCCGAGAATCAAATCAAGGGGAAGCTTTTCAAATTCATATTCATAGGGCGGCTGCTTCAAGGCGAAATCATCGGGGTAAAGCCTCATGATCGCCTGCAGCAGGGCAAGGCTGACCCGGTAGGGCTTGAAGGCGTGCTTGTCCGTCACATGGAGATGAAACCCCCGGCAATCCTCCCCTTGCCATTTGTTGGCGGTGGGCAAAAAAGAGATGGGCCGCAGACAGCAGCCGTCGAGCAGGGATTTATCGATATTTTTCAGCATTTTTTCAGGATCAAGAAAAGGCGCGCCGAACAGTTCAAAAGGCAGGGTGGTTCCCCGGCCTTCCGAAATATTGGTCCCTTCCCAGAGAACCTGTCCCGGATACACCGCGGCCGTTGCCGGCGTCGGCATGTTGGGAGAAGGGAAAACCCAGGGCAGGCCGGTGTCTTCATGGGTCATGGCCCGTTGCCATCCTGCCATCCTGACCACCTCGTAATCGGCCTTTATCCTGAAATGATCATTAAAGAGCAGGCCGAGTTCGCCAAAGGTGAGACCGTGCCGCATGGGAATGGGATACAGGCCGACAAAGGAGCGCAGGTTGTCCCGGACCAGGTTCCCTTCGATGAGATCACCGCCCAGGGGGTTGGGCCGGTCAAGCACCATCACCTTCTTGCCGAAACGGGCAGCCTGTTCAAGGCAATAGGCCAGGGTATACATAAAGGTATAAACCCTGGTGCCCACATCAACAATGTCCACCAGCAGAACGTCGAGATGGGCAAACATCTCTTCCGTCGGTTTTCTCGTCTCGCCGTAGAGGCTGAAAACCGGCAGGCCGGTGGCCTTGTCCGTCATGTGGCCGGATTCAATCATGTTATCCTGTTTTTCACAGAAGAATCCGTGCTGCGGGGTGAAAAGGCAGGTGAGCTGACCGGGGAAAACCGAAGCGACAAGATCGCGACTGTGACGAAATCGCCGGTCCGTCGAGGCCTGATTACAGAGAAGACCCAGCCTTTGGCCGTGCAGCCGGGCGGGTGGATCAGCAACAAATTCTTCAATACCAAGGGTTACCATAGTTTTTGATTTCACAGGATTGATCGGGTATAGTTAAGGCCTGTCCGGAAAATTTCCGACTCGTGCCGTATTGTCTCAATTTCAAACATCAATGTTACCAAGTTATTACCGTGATTTAAACAAAGAAGGAACACTATAATGAAAATAGCGATCAGCGGCAAGGGCGGAGTCGGCAAGACAACGATTATGGCCCTGCTGGCTCGACAGGCGCGGAAAAGCGGCAGACAGGTGCTGGTCATCGACGCCGATCCCAGTCCCCACATGGCCCAGACCCTGGGAATCGACAATATCGCCGATATCACCCCCATCGCCGACATGAAAAAGATGCTGACCGACCGCTCCGGCAAGGTGGAAGGATCACCCTTTTACAATATCAATCCCCAGGTTGATGATCTGCCGACAAAATACATGCTGGAAAAAGACGGCGTCAAGCTCATGGTGCTGGGCGCCATCCAGACGGCGGAGGGCGGCTGCGCCTGCCCGGAAAACACGGTGCTCAAGCGCCTGCTCACCAAGCTGATGCTCTCTCCCTCCGAAACCGTCCTCCTCGACATGGAGGCCGGGGTGGAGCATCTCGGTCGCGGCACCATCGCCAAGGCGGACGCCCTGTTGATCGTCGTCGTCCCCTCCCAGTCAAGTGTACGCACGGCGGAAAAGATCGAAAAACTGGCCCGTGAATCAGGTATTCCGAAAATTTATTTTGTCGGCAATCTGATCGAAAACCGGGATGACGAGATTTTTCTCAGCCAGGCCCTCGGCGCCGAGCCCCTTGCCTTTTTCCCCAATTCCGAAGGAATCAGGAAGGCGGAACGCGCGGGCGGCGCCATCATCGATGCCGACCACTCCATGAATGAAGTCGCCATGGTCCTTCTGCAAAAACTGATGGCGTCATTATAACCGACAATCAACCACGGAGCACACGGGGAACACGGAGTTGACCGGCTAAAAAATATTCTCCGTGGACACCGCCTGCTCCGTGCCGATTTTTTCCCCCTCTCGGCAAAATTAAAAGGATACACGCAAAATGGCCGCATTTAAAATCCATCCCATCGTCATGGGAACCAAGGTTTTTGACAAGGGCATGATGACCTATCAGCACGATTACGGCAAACCATACACCATCCCCATTTACTGTTGGTATCTGGAAGGAAGCGACAAAAAAATAGTGGTCGACACCGGCGAGTTGCGCCCCATCCAGTCCGAGGACCGGGCGAAAAACATCGGCGGCCCCATCCATACCTTTGAAGAGGGACTTGCCAAGTGGGGGCTCAAACCGGAAGACATCGACATCGTCATCCATACCCATCTCCATGCCGATCATTGTGAAAACGACTACAAGTGCGTCAACGCCAGATTTTATATCCATGAAAAAGAACTTGCCGTCATCCACGATCCGCATCCTCTTGATTACCGCTATGTGGGGGATTACATCTATGAAATCGAGGAAACAAAACAGATCGAGGTGGTGACCGCGGACAGGGAAATCGTCCCTGGAATTTCCGTTATGCACACCCCGGCCCATTCCCCCGGAGGACTAACCGTTCTGATTGATACTGCTCACGGCCGGGCGGCCATCACCGGCTTCTGCGTGATCAAGGAAAACTTTCACCCGCCTGCCTCGGTGCGGGCCATGGAGCTTGAGGTGATTCCGCCGGGGACCAGTATCAACACCTACGCCGCCTATGACATGATGCTTAAGGTCAGAGATTTGGCCGATATCCTGTTGCCGCTGCACGAGCCGGAATTCGCCTCAATGGACACCATCGGCTGAAATTGGAATTTTCGGTTCATGCCGCTGTTTTTCAATTCTGCTTGACAAGTTTCCGCGGCAAAAGTAAAAAACAGGGGTGCGCGTAAAAGATGAACAATTTAAATCAATTATGTCGCATATTGCATACAGTTTATATCACATATGAAGGAGAAAAAATGAACACATCAATGACACAAAAAATCATCAAACCATTCCTGATTATCTTTGTGCTTGTCTCAATCTGGGTGCCCGGCGCCAAGGCGGCCATGATCGGTACTGAATCGCTGGTTGTTTCCCAGGAACAAGGGTTGAAATCCGAGCTCCAGGCCACCCTGGCCCGGGAGGAAATCAGGAACGAACTTGCCGCCATGGGTGTTGATCCGCTCCAGGTTGACGCACGCATCGCCTCCCTGACCGACGAGGAACTTCGTCAGTTGCAAGGCCGGATCAACGACCTGCCCGCCGGCGCCAGCGCGCTTGCCGTTATCGGCGTCGTTTTTCTGGTTCTGCTGATTCTGGAAATTGTCGGTGTTATCAATATATTCAACAAAGTTTGAAAGAGCGCGTTACAAAGCAGGCCTGTTTTTCGGGCTGCTTTGCAGTCTTTCCTTCCTCATCAGCGGGTGCGCCCAGCGGCTGCCGGTTTTCAGCGAAAATCCGCCAAGGGGTATCGAACTCATCGATACCCCATTTTTCGCCCAGAAGGAGCTGCAATGCGGGCCGGCGGCCCTGGCCACGGTGTTGACGGAATCGGGAGTCGAGACAACCCCGGACCGGCTCAGCCCCCAGATTTTCCTTCCTGACCGCAAAGGCACCCTCCAGCTTGAACTTATCGGCGCAGTCCGGCGCCATGGCCGCGTTCCCTATGTGATCGATCCGCAACCGGACGCGCTTGTCGCCCAGCTCCTGGAGGACAGGCCGGTGCTGATCCTCCAGGACCTCGGCGCGGGTCCGATCAGACTCTATCATTACGCGGTTGTCATCGGCATTCTGCCCGGCAAAAAGGTGGTTCTTCGCTCCGGTACGGAAAAAAGAGTGATTCTGAATGAAGATGCTTTTGCCCGGTCATGGCAAAAAGCGGGGAACTGGGGGCTTGTTGTTCTCCGTCCGGGTGAACTGCCGGGCAACGCAGACCTTGACCGTTACGTCAAGGCGGTTGCCGCGCTGGAAAGTCTCGGGCACCGGCAAGTGGCGGAACAGGGATATCGGGCCGTGCTCGCACGCCGGCCGCAACACCCGGCTGCCCTGTTCGGGCTGGGCAACGGCCTGCTGGTCAAAAAAGAATATGGAGAGGCGGAAAAAATTTATAAAAAAATCCTGGCGGAACAGCCGGATAATCCCGCCGTGTTAAACAATCTGGCGGAAGCGCTGCTCCGGCAAGGCCTTCGCAAGGAAGCACTGGAGACAATTGACCGAGCGCTGTCGGGCCCCCCCCTGCCGCCGGACCTGGCCGAAGTGCTCGCCCAGACGCGAAGGGAAATCATTGCCGCCTCCCCTTCCCCGGCCTCGGCGCAATGACGAAAAAAATCGGGCTACCGTCTTTTTCTGCCTGATCCGCCGATTAATTTTTCATTATGTTTCAGGCATTTATTGCTGAAATCATCAAATTCGGCGCAATCCGTCAGGACAAACGAGCCCTGCTCCGGATGAAAAACGCAACGGGTCTGATAAAGGCAGACATTGTTAAACGAGTCCCAGTGACGGCATTCTTCAACGCATCGCAGGTTCTTGTAAACGAACGTCGTCTTCTCGAAAAGGCAGGTTTTCTTGAAATCGTCCCAGTACTGGCATTCCTTGAGCCGGATGAGGCCGGCATCCGTGCCGCTCGCCGGGGCGGCGTCATCCCGGCAGGTTACGGTCAAATCGCCTTCCCGAAAGGATTCGCCCGGCTGGAGTTGGACTTCCTTCGCATTGCCGTCGGTTGCAGACAGAAACAAAAAGACGCTGATACAAAGCAGCATGGAGCGTCTCCCAACAAAGGCCATTTGATTCGTTACATGCATTCCTTCGCCTCAAAAAAGTATTCGAAAAAAAGAGTGGTTCTTGGACATGTTGAGAAAAAACAGCAAGTCAACCCGGCCCGTTACAACAGATTGGTAAATTTCACCGTTAATGAAACATTATACCCGCTTCATCCGTTTCCACAATAAAACGGCTAATCACCGCCCAAAAAAAATGATAACCGAGGAAAACATGACAATGAGATATTTAAAAACAAAACAAAAAATTGCCACATTGCTGCTTGCGGTGTTCCTTCTTTCCCTTGCTCCCGCGGATGACGTTCTGGCCGATAAGAAGCGGGGACGGCACAAAGGGCCCCACTACCGCCATGGACAGGTTATCGGTAAACTGCCGCATGGCTATAAAACCATGCATGTGCATCAAAGCCCTTATTATATTTACAACGGCGTTTTCTACCGTCCGGCCCGCACCGGCTACATGGTGGTTTCCGCGCCGGTGGGCGCCATCATCGCCAGCCTGCCGCTTGGACATTCACGGATAAGCATCGGCGGAGCGCTTTACTTCACCTTCGGCGGCAACTATTACCGGCAGGCCCCCCAGGGATATGTCGTTGTTGATCCGCCCCCAGGCGCCTTTGTCGAGCCTGAACCGCAGGTCTACAGCAGTGTGCAGGTGGTTGTCAACACCTTAAATGTCCGCTCCGGCCCTGGCCTGGAGCATCCCGCCTTTTTCCAGCTCTACGGGGGGGCAATGCTGACGGTCTACGGCAGCGCGCCGGGATGGTATTATGTACAGTTGCCGAACGGCCAGTTCGGCTGGGTGATGGACCGGTTTACCAGAATGAGCGGCCCTCCCCCGGCCGACGGATGATCCGGCATTGCCCCGGCGCTTTTCCCTGGTGAATTGACGGCAATGTTTTTGCGTCGCCGTTCATTGGATCAGTGCCGGTATTTTTCGGGATTTTGACTTTTTACGAAACCTTCAAAGGTATATTCAAGTTCAAAGTGCACCACCTGAGCTAAAAACAGGACATGACAGTATTTCTGGGGAATTGAGCTTTGTCAGCTCACGAACCTTGGTGGGCAGAAGCGCCATTGCTTCCAATAACACATGCGCACCCTGCCGCGCAGGTCTTCGGCCAGCTTGATAAGGCGGTTTGAGATTTTTAAAAACGAGTCCCAACCGGTAGCCCGTTTTCGCAAAACGGCTTTTTCCGCAGACTCGTTAGCAGTCATCGAAAAGGAGCCTGTGATGAAGGCCAAAGAATACTGGCGGGATGTGGTCTCCAAGATCCTTGGATGGGGAACAGCTGTGTTGATTCTGATCGCAGGCTGGGGGGTAGACAAGGGTTCGGAATTCGAATTTTTTGGTGAAAATATCGCGGCGAAACAACGTGCCTGCCTGCTCCTTTTTTATTCGGTGGTTTTTGCAATTGGTATCATTTCAGCAGTGGTCTGGATTTACAGAAGGCATTTAAATAAACCGACAGATCCGGAAGTTGATGCCACTGTTACGCCACAATTCTTTGGTGTTGCTTATGTCTGCTTTATTGCAATCAGCCTAGTTGGTTTGGCTTTGATACTCGGATACTATTGATCGACAAATGAAACAGCTAACCCCCATCCCCGTGGCCGGGAACAACGAAGCATGAAACTTTAAAAGAAATAGGCCATAGTTATCTTCTTAATTTTTCTCGACAAAAAAAGAAGGAGGATAACCATGGCCAGGAAAGGAAAAGATACCAAAGACGGCTGGGGTCACGGCTGGGGTCAAGTCTGCTCTTAGCTCATTGCCGAGACGGACGCCATGAACACGATGAGAAAATTAGGAGACCGCGTTTTTGTGGCGAAAAGGTTGGAAGTGGTACACTTTTACGTTACCAGTGACAGCAGAATCACCCCATGCCCGGCATTGTCCTTTTAGTAGCCCCGGAATTCCGCACCACGCTCCCCCGCCTTTCTCGGATTTGCAGATCTCGTCTCATGTTGCAATCAAAACAGCAGCCCTTGAAACAGGATGACAACGATATTGAATTATCATTCATCGAAATAATCTATTATTTCAGTTGATTATAATTTGGAATATATGTTAGAAAAAAAAATATATGAATATCAACTGTTGCCACGCGGTGGTCGTACCGGCGAGACTCATTGCGACCAATTTTCATGAATCTTAATTTTCACAAGGAGGTGGGCAGACAAAATCACCAAGCCGTCATAGTAAATTGACAAGTTGTATCAAAGCCTTGAGTTCGAAAAGCGTTTTTGTTTCATCCACACAGCAAACTCTGTTTGTAATGACTGAAACCAGGTGAAAAAAAATTGAGTTGAGCAGTTGTTCACTTACAACACCCATCAAGGAAGAGAAATAAATGAAAAAAATATCACAAAAATTTTCAGCCGATGACGAAACGACAAGAAACAAACAAGAAACCATGCTTTCCCGACGCAGTTTCCTGAACACTGCCGGGGTGGCTACAGTCGGAAGTTTAGTAGTTGCCGCAGGCGGAAGTCTGCTTGCCGAACGGGAAGCAAAAGCGGCATCCGCGCCTGATGCGCCGCCCCTGCCCTGGAAATACACCAAACTCGATCCAATGGAGGCAGGGAAAAGAGGGTATAAGAATTATCTTGAAAAAGGCGGCTGAGGCGCAGGAGCATGGCTGGGGGTCCTCAGCCTTTTGAAAGAAAAAGTAGGTTATCCTTACACAACCCTTTCCGACGACATGTTTCACCACGCGGCCGGCGGCTATGCCGGTCAGGGAACGCTCTGCGGCTCACTGGGCGCTTGCTCGGCAATCATCAATCTGGTGGCCAAGGATGAAGACAAAACGCACAATGCCATGATCGCCGACCTGATTAACTGGTATGCGTCATTTAACCACCCCACCGATGAGTTCGACAGCGTTGTCAAATTCCCGAACCAGAAACGAGTGGTTCCAGGTTCACCCCTTTGTCATATTTCGGTATCCACCTGGACCCTGGCGAACGATACGGATATATCGAGTTATGAAAGAAAAGATCGGTGCGCCAAAGTGGCAGGAAAAGTCGCCATGCAAACTGTCATGATGTTAAATGATTATGCCGACGGGAAATTCAAGCCCGTGGCTCCACCTGTCTCCGAAGCGACGGCTTCTTGCCTCGAATGTCATGGTCCCGAGGGAGACAACAACCAGCAGGGGCAGATGAACTGCGGTTTGTGCCATACCCATAAGCCTGACCACGCTGATTCAAAGTAACGGAAAAGAGCATCGTCTCTTGCTCCAACCATTGTATTTTCAGGTTACATGAGCAGGGATCAGAGCAGGATTTCTTGTCCTCACGGGTCAGAGACGAGAAAACAGTTCTGTTCCCTGTATTTTTCCGTGAATCCCTGTGCGAATCGATAACAAAAAAAACAGCGAACAAGCCAGTTGAACCCCTCGGGGGGTTCCACGACCCGTTCCCCTTTTGCCAATCGTTTTCATCCCGTCTTGACGGGATTTTTGCGATATGTGCGGCTGGGTGCGCCGTCAACATGGATTCCTTCCAGATAGGAGAGTTTTCGCGGCAGCTGTTGCAGCGTGCCCCTGGCAATCAGGAATGTTGCTTTCCGCCCGACAGTAAGTGCTCCCAGCTTCCCCATGCCGAAGAATCCGGCACCGTTTTCCGATGCGCAGCGGATGGTTTCCTCCAGTGAATAGCCCGCCTTGATGAACAATTTCATTTCCTCGACCATTGACTCGCCGTGGAGTATGCCCACACTCCCGGCACCGGTTCCCACAGCCGTTGTCACGCCCAATTTTCGGGCAAAACTAAGTTGCGCGAGTTGTTCGGCAAGCATCTTTTTCCAAAAAGCCTCCGCGCCGGGGACCGGCTTTCCCGGCGCCACATAACGCTGGGAGAAACGGCAGCACACATCGCCGCCGCTGCCCGCACCATCCAAACCATTCTTGGCCCGCACGAGGCTGGGAATCCACAACACATTCCTCTCCGCCATTTTCCGGAGATTGTCCTCGCCCATGGCGTATCCCTGTTCGACGGCATCGCACCCCGCCTCAAGCGCCTCCTCCACCTGGTGGGGACCATTGGCCACCACCACCGCCTTTTTCCCGCCTCTCTGTCGCAGGATGCGGCGCAGGTCGTCAGGGGAAAGCCTCGCCAATGGGGCGTCCTCGTCTTCGATATTGCCGGAATAACCGATCTTGAGAAAATCGCCGCCGACCGGGTTGCCGACCGTGCAATCCTGCCTGCTCCGGCAGAGTCGACCGGAGGAACGAAGGGTAATGATGCCGCCCTGCTCCATTTCCTCTCCGGAACGCGCCACCAGCCCGGTGATATCGTCGCTGTCGGCCACTCCCAGCACGCCGTGGGCATGGCAGTAGCCGATATGCTGCTTCACCATGGCGGCCTTTTTCTCAAGATCGGCCTCGTCAAAGGCCAATCGCACCCTCCGGTCCACGGAGGGCGACCGCGACAGGGAGAGGCTACAGTCAACCAGCGCCGGCACAATGGTACAGTGGGAAAAGTCATCGATTGCCTGCCGCTCATGAGGGGAAAGATCCGCGGCAGAGCCAATGGCGGTAATAATGGTGTCCGTAACTGCCAGAAAGACATTCCTGCGCACAGCGGCGCCGCTGCCGTCGATAAAATTTCCCGCCACAATGAATCGTGTTCCGCCCATGACGTTTGGTTCCTTATTTGCTCAACTTGCTGAGTTATGGTAACATGTTGCAATTAAATTGATATCCTCGGGGTCCACGCGCTTATTTCCAGGGAATTCAGAAGCCGGAATAAAACGTAATAAAATCAACCATTCTGAATTCCGCACTTCGGATTCCGGCCTGTTACCGGTTTTAGTGCCTGAAATGCATAAAAGTACTTAAAGTGCCTAAAGTGCCTCAAGTTAAAGGTGTTATCTGATCAGAAAGTACCGCCACTTCAAGTATTTCAGGCATTTTAAGTACTTTAGGCACTTATCTCGAACCGCAATTCCGGTTGTCTGAA